>Ga0208953_1000097_pt1 | contig 87722 bp, 120 predicted proteins | sample RifOxyB2_FD_184033 | JGI IMG/M metagenome (GOLD analysis project Ga0208953, IMG submission 184033) | Groundwater microbial communities from Rifle, Colorado - Rifle Oxygen_injection B2 (SPAdes) | ecosystem: Environmental > Aquatic > Deep subsurface > Groundwater | place: USA: Rifle, Colorado...
ATATGAAATATAACTTTTTTACCTGAGAATTTTTTTATTTGTTTTACAAAATAAGAATCTCTAATTAATCCTAAACCAGATGTGGCAGGAACAAAATAAATAATATCTGGTTGAAATTCTCCAATTAGTTTTTTAATTTGTTTTTTAACGATAAAGAATCCTTTAATTTTATCTAAATTAAAATGTCCAACATCTTTGACATCTTTAGAATAATTTAATTTAATATTCTTAACTTCAAATTTATTTGATTTTTGCAATATTTCTAAACACATTTGGCTTGACATTGCACTTCCATAATGTGGTGGTGGAAGCGGACTTAAAAATAAAATTTTTTCATTCATTCTAACTTTATCCCTTTAAGATATTTTAATCCAATAAAACTCTTTTTAATTTTCTTAAAAGCTCTTTTCGGATTAGTAATCCCTAAATAAACTGATTCTACTCCCATATTTTGCAAAATCTTAGGGCATTCTTTTTTTCTTTTAAGTAAAAAATCCAATGCTGCACCAACATTAAAAATTTTATTAACTTTAACAGAATTAAAAATTTGATTTGCAAGAATTTCCTGTTTAGGGTTCCCAATGCAGATCCATAAGTAATCTGTTTTGAAATTATTTATCTCTTGAATCATTTTTATTTTTTCTTTATCTGAAAATTCCATTTCTTTAATGAAAGGAGGATTATATGCCTGAATATTTTTTTCCGAAATTTTCGTAATATTTGACAATTGTTCAGTTTCAGATATTTCAAGTCCAATAAAAAAATGTTTTTTATCTCTTGCAAAATCATCTTGTAAAAAATTTCTTGTAAAACTTGGACCCCTTTCGTGTAAAATTTTAAGTTTTTTAGCAATTGGTTTACCATCTGGAAAATTTAAATTATTTTTAGAACTTACACACTTCTGAAAAAGTTTATTATTATTAAAAAGCCAAAGACTATACAAATTTAAAAAATTAAAAATATTTTTTTCTCCAAATTTTGCCTCTATTAAAGGATTTTTTTTCGTAAAGAATAACTTATTTAGCATATATTTTTCAATGTAAATAATTATAAAAATCTATTTGTTCTAACAATTAAATGAAAAAAGCATTAATTACCGGTATTACCGGGCAAGATGGCTCTTACCTCGCAGAATTGCTTTTAGAAAAGGGATATGAAGTTCATGGACTTATTAGAAGATCTGCTTCTATTAACACCTGGAGAATTGAGCATTTATATAATGATAAAAATATCTTAGATAAAAAACTTTTTTTACATTACGGAGATTTAACTGATGCAATCTCTTTAACAAATTTATTGCAAAAGATTAAACCAGATGAAATTTATAATTTAGCCGCTCAAAGTCACGTAAAAATCTCTTTTGAAATACCAGAAATAACTGCAAACATCGATGCACTTGGAACATTAAAACTATTAGAAGCAATAAAAATTTTAGGTTTAGAAAAAAAGACTAAATTATATCAAGCTTCTACTTCAGAATTATATGGAAAAGTTTTAGAAATCCCTCAATCTGAAAAAACCCCTTTTTATCCTAGAAGTCCTTATGGTGTAGCAAAATTATATGGATTTTGGATAATAAAAAATTATAGAGAAGCATACAATTTATTTGCTTGTAATGGAATTTTATTTAATCATGAAAGTGAAAGAAGAGGATTTAATTTTGTAACAAGAAAAATCACTTTAGGGTTGTCAAAAATTAAATTAGGCAAGCAAGATTTTTTAGAATTAGGTAATTTAGACTCAAAAAGAGATTGGGGGCATGCAAAAGAATATGTAAAAGCAATGTGGCTAATGTTACAGCAAGAAAAACCACAAGATTTTGTGATTGCTACCGGAGAAACTCATAGTGTTAGAGAATTTATTGAAGTTTGCTGCAAAGAGCTTAAAATCGATTTAGAATGGTCTGGAAAAGAGATAAATGAGGTTGGTATAGACAAGAATACTAAAAAAATAATTATAAAAATAAATCCTAAATATTTTAGACCTACAGAAGTAGACATATTAATCGGGAATCCAACAAAAGCAAAAGAAGAATTAGGTTGGGTTGCTAAAACCAAATTTGAAGAATTAGCAAGATTAATGATAAGGCATGATTATAATTTAATTAAAGAAAATAAAGAGATTTTATATTAAAATGGAAAAAGATTCAAAAATTTTAATCTTAGGAGGAAATGGTCTTTTAGGAAGTGCAATCAATCGGGAATTAAAAAAACACGATTATCAAAAGATTTTATCTCCAAGGAGTTATGAAGTCAATCTCTTAGATAAAAATTCTATTAATTCATTTTTAAAAGTTGAAAACCCAGAATATATTTTTATGGTTGCAGGTCTTGTTGGGGGAATAATGGGCAATAAAAAAAGACAAGCAGATTTTTTATATCAAAATTCAATTATGATACTTAATTTGCTTGAATTAGCAAAAGAAAATTCTTTAGGGTCTAAAATCCTTTATACCGGTTCATCATGCATTTATCCTAAAATTAATCCTCAGCCAATAAAAGAAGAACGATTTATGAAAGGAAAACTTGAAGAAACCAATAAAGGTTATGCTGTCGCAAAAGGCATGGGAATTGTTGCATGCCAATTATATCGCGAGCAATATGGTCTTAATGCGATTTCTGTAATGCCCACAAATCTTTATGGGTTAAATGATACTTATGATTTAGAAAATGGGCATATGATTCCTGGATTAATTAAAAAATTTTTACTTTCAAAAAGAGATGGAAATGATATAACCCTCTGGGGTACAGGAAATCCTCGAAGAGAAGCACTTTACTCAGAAGATTGTGCAGATGCATTAATTTATTTAATGAAAAATTATTCCTCTCCGGAAATTGTGAATATTGGAACAGGATTTGATTATTCTATTAAAGAACTTGCCGAAATATTAAAAAAAGAATTGAAGATTAATGTTAAAGTCAAATGGGATTTATTAAAACCAGATGGCACTTTTGAAAAAAGAACCGATATTTCAAGATTAAAAAATATTTATCCGGAATTTTCACCTAGAAATTTTGAAAATGGTTTAAGTGAAATAATAAATAATCAAGATGAATTAAAAAGAATTTTAGGTTAATTTTTAATTCTTTTTTCAATTAATAAAGTTTGTCCAAAAATTTTCACTCCTCGATATCAATGAAAATTATTAGAAAATCTTTTAAAATTGATATTTCTTATCTAACGCAATTGATCTAATCCTATCTCTTCCTAAAAAATATTAATCCAAATAAAAACATATATCTGCTTATAATTGTAGCAACACATGAACCAATTACTGCCTGCATCATCCCTTGAGGGAGTAATGCAATTATAAATAAATAATTTAATATAATATTGATTACTGTAGAAATTATCAAAAGAACTGAATACATTTTTGTCTTTTTTTGAATAAAATAATATGACCCATAAAGGCTGCAAATTGGGATATTAATTAATAAAAGAGAAAGCAATTGCAATAATAAAACTGCATCCATATATTCTTTACCGTAAATAATTAATATAATCCACTTAGCAAAAGTGAATGTAAAAATCGTCGCAGCAATTGCTATTAAACCTGTAATTATCATCCCTTTATTAAATCCTCTTTCAAATTGCTCCCCTTTTAATTTACTCAAAATAGGGAATAACGCTGTGCCTGAAAATGCAACAATTGCTGTAGCTGAACCAATTAAATTAAATGCTGCTTGAAAATAACCCAAAAATATAGACTCAACAAAATGTCCGAGTATAAGTAAATCAATGCTTCCAAAAAATAATCCTGACAGAGCAGTAATTGATAAAGGCAAAATAAATTTATTTAATTCTTTTTTTTCGTCTTTAGTTAATTTTTCTTCTTTTATTTCAAGAAATTTTTGTTTGTAAATTGAAAAATATAAAAATAACATCCCAACAAAATATGCAAAAGTTATAACTAAAAAGATTATTAGTAATAAAACTTCATTTTTTACTTTTCCTAAAAATAATATAATCGCCAAAGGAACAAAAATTAACCTAAGAAATTGAACAATCATCTCATTAATTAGCCCGATTTTTAAATTATTTTGTGCAACAAAAAAGTGAATAAAATAACTCATTAATTGATATGCCGGGATATATAATCCTCCTGCAAGAAGTGCATAAAAAATTGGTTTATTGTAATAAATATTTGAAATATAATAACTTGTTGCAATTAAAACAAAAGAAATTATAACTATTAAAATTAATTTATATCTAAAAAGAAAATTATAATATCCTTTTGCTTTTTTCTTATCTTTATCAATGTTCTGTGCAATAAATGTTAATAATGCTGTTCCAATTCCAAAGTCTGAAAAAGCCATAAATAAAACAATTGTTGAAAGTGCTAATCCATAAAGTCCGTAAAGTTCAGGCATTAATAATCTTGCAACAACTATTGTAAAAATTATTGAACTAATTTTATAAACTAAACTTGTAGCGATTTGGTAAGTTGAATTTTTAATCGCCTGTCCGGTATTTCCTGAAAAATCTCTTTTTTTTAATCTTTGAAAAATATTCAAAAAATCTTTTTCTTCTTCTTTAACAAAACTTTCCATATTATAATTAAATTATCTTTCCTTTTAATTATTATCTTTAAAAGGCATAATTTTTATTTAATTATAGATTCAAATATCTTGTACTAAAAGGTTTCCATTAGTAATGGAAACTTTTATAAACTAGTTTCCATTTACAATGGAAAGATGAAAGAAGAAATTATAAGAGATATAATTATTGATCAAAATAATTATCCTAAAAAAGAATTTATTGAAAGAGAACAAATAAAAGAAATAATCAAAGCGAAAGATACCCCTTTTATAAAAATAATTTCCGGAGTTAGAAGATCAGGAAAGTCAACAATTTTAAAGCAGCTTAAGGAAAAATTTAGCGGGGTTTATATTAATTTTGATGATGAAAGATTTGTCAGCTTTAATATTGAAGATTTTCAAAAATTATATGAATTATCTATAGAATTATTCAAAAAAAATAATCTCTTCTATTTTGATGAAATTCAAAATATATCTGGATGGGAGAGATTTGTTAGAAGAATATCTGAATCAGGAGAAAATGTTTTTGTGACTGGTTCAAATGCAACAATGCTATCAAAAGAGTTAGGAACTCATTTAACTGGTAGGTATTTAATGTTCAATCTTTATCCTTTTTCTTTTAGAGAATATTTAGACTTCAATAAAATAAAAATTTCAAAATTAACAACTAAAGAAAAAGTAAAAATAAAAGAACAATTTTCCAATTATTTAATTGATGGAGGACTGCCGGAATATTTAATTACAAAAAATAAAGATTATCTAAGAACTCTCTATGAAAGTATACTTTATAGGGACGTTATGGCAAGGTATAACTTAAATAACGAAAAAGTTCTAAAAGAATTAATTTATCTTGTAGCAAATAATCTCTCAAAAGAAATAAGTTTCAATTCCATAAAAAAAACATTGGGAGTTGGTAGTGCAACAACAATCAGTGATTATTTTTCTTATTTTGAAAATACTTATTTGTTATTTCTTTTACCTCGATATAAATATTCATTAAAAACACAAATACAATCAAATAAAAAATTGTATTTAATTGATAATGCTCTTGCAAAACAATTGGGATTTAATTTCTCTGAAAATAACGGAAAACTTTTAGAAAACCAAGTTTTTTTAGAGCTAAAAAGAAAAGGTTATGAATTATTTTACTTCCAAGAAAAAAATGAATGTGATTTTTTAATTCGGGAAAAAAACAAAATTATCAATGCTATTCAGGTATGTTATGAATTAAATTCTAATAATAAAAATCGGGAAATTAACGGATTAATTGAAGTAATGAATGAATTTAAATTAAACGAAGGAACAATAATAACTTTAAATCAGGAAGAAACAATAAAAGAAGAAAAATTGACAATAAAAATAATCCCTGCTTGGAAATGGTTTCTCAACTAGTTACACATTCATATTTTAACCTTACTTTTTAATTTGCATAATCTTTTTAAGTGAATAAATCTTTTGAAATTTATGAAAATCGGGATAACCGGAGAAAAAGGCTTAATTGGAATGTTCTTAAAACAAAGATTAGAAAAAGAAGGAAATGAAATCGTTTTAACTTGTGATTTAAGAGAGGGAAAAAATATTCTTGATCTAAAAAATTATATCTCCACGAAAAAAATTGATGTAATGTATCATTTGGCAGCACATTGTAAAATTAATCAGTCAATTGCAATTCCCGAGTATACCCATTTAATAAATTCACAGGGAACTTTTGCAGTAATGGAATTTTGCAGAAAAAATAAAATACCAAAAATAGTAAATTTTTCTTCTTCAAGAGTTTTGTCTTCTGAAAGAAATCCTTATACTGCTTCAAAACTTTACGGAGAAGAACTTTGCAAGGGATATAGAGATTCATATGGCTTAGAATATTTAATCATACGTCCATCAACCGTTTATGGCCCAATGTGGGATGAAACAAAAAGACTAATGCATCTTTTTTGCATAAGTGCATTAGAAGGTAAGCCATTAGAAATTTATGGGAATCCAAAAACAAAGACATTAGATTTTACTTATATTGATGATTTTGTTGATGCAATTACCCTAGCAACAAATAATGAATGGAATAAAGAATATAATATTAGTGGAGGAGAAGAATACAATATTTATTCTCTTGCAGAACAAATTATAGGAAAAATTGGTAGTAAAAGTAAAATAATTGTAAAACAACCTGAAATTGCACAACCTCAGGAAGTTTCTGTCGATATTTCTGCAATCAAAAAATTAGGTTTTATTCCAAAAATATCTTTAGAGGAAGGTGTAGATAGAACATTAGATTTTTATAGAAAGTATTTGGGTAAATGATTATAGTAATTCTTCTATTATTTTATTTAATCTCTTAATTATCGTCATAATCTTTTCTTCATTTTGCGTGATAAAAAAAGGTTTTACTAAAAATCCTTCATATGATATTTTATTTCTAAAATTTCTAAGATTTTGCAAAAATAATTTCTCTTGTTCTGAAAATAAACCTTCTGTATAGCCCCAATCTATTAATTCTCTATGAGCATAATCCCCAGAAAATTTTATTCCTTTAATACAAGATTCGGCTTCAATTAATTGATGTAAGATATTATAATAGTCATCTAAAGTGTTAGAAGGATATTTTAATTTATTAAAGGAATTTAATCTTTCAAATGTTATTTTTGAAATTTGATATAACGCCTTTGCCTTTTGTTTATCTATTTTAACGTTCCTTTTCATTTGAATTCCAATTCTCCCTTAAGTAATATTCCATTTAGAATGTTATTTTGAAGTTCTTTTGAGCATTCATTAATATCTTCTTTAAAATAAATATTTATCTTTCGACTTAATATCTTTTCAAATCTTATTAAATTAATCTCTTCCTCTTTTGTTTCCAAAAATAAATCAATATCTGAGCCCTCAATATCTTCCCCTCGGGAATAAGAACCAAAAAGAATAATTGATTTTGGCATAAAATTTAATTCTAAAAAATTAATTATCCCTGAATAATAAACACTTTTTAAATTATTTATTTTTTTTAATATTTTAAATTCATCATTATTTATATTTGCAACAAAAAAAGGAAAATTTCTTTTTCCATATTTTTTTTCAATTCTATTAATTATCTTTTCTTTTTGCAGATTTAATAAAATTTTTATGATTGATGTATGTGCAACTTTAATCTTTTGAGATATTTCTTTTAAGTAATGTTTTTTTGTAGGTTCATTAAAAAAAACCTCAAGAGTTTTTTCTGTAGTACTTTTTTGTAGCATATGTTACTTTTATGTATCATCTATTTATAAATCTTTTTAACTCCCTTCCACCTCTTCAATAAACTTCAATTTTTTATATTTGAAATAATCATAAATTATTGAAAATTTATCTAATCTCGTATGACCATAAAAAAAGTTATGAAAAATATCAAGCATTAAATGAAATGCAAAACCAAATAAAACAAATAAAAAATAAGGATGTAAAAAATCTCCGAGTAAAAATAAAATGAACAATACTTCGATACCATGTAAAAAATAAAATCCGGTGTAAATTTTCTTTCTTTCTTTTAGGTCTAATCGTTTTAATTTTTTTCCATGTTCAACAAACCAATTATAAGAATTTTTTAAACCCCAATCATTTTTTTTATGAACATAATAAAAATAATGATCAATATCAATTAGCACACTCGATAAAAGAACAATCGCCCCGGCAATTAATGAAAAATCAAAAAAATAAACTAATATCCCTGAAAATATTAAACCCAAAATAAAATGTTTTCTCGGTAGCATTTTAATCTAAAATTTTTGAATCTTTAATAACTTTTTGAACTGCTATTGCAACATCTTTATCTATTGTTTCAAACCATTTATATTCTGAACTTGTAGAATCAACTTTTATTTCCTCTTTTGGATTATTTAATCGAGCTAAATAAGTTATATTTATCGTATGAATTCCAGTCTTTAAATCCTCAAATGACCCTTTATCAAAAATCGTTTCATAAACCCCTAAAAATTTTTCAATTTCAATCTCACAACCAATTTCTTCAATGGCTTTTCTTTTTACCGCACCAATTAATGACTCTTTTTTATGAATTCTTCCCCCAATTAAAGCCCATTTATTCTTTTCTGGTTCTTCATTTCTTTTTATAAGAAGAATTTTTTTACCCTCGTGAATCAATAAATCAACACAACAAATAGGAATTTTTTCCAGAATATCCTTATATTTTTCCCTAGAAATCATTTTCTAATCACTCATTAATCCCTTTAATCATATCTGAAAATGCAGGTCTGGTAATTAAAACTCCAACAGTAATACCAATGATAGTAGTAATTGCAAAACCTTTCAATAATCCTGCTCCAGCCCATAATAACGGTAGCAATGCCACAACTGCAGTAAAATATGCCCCTAAAATAATTGAAAATGCCCTCTTAAGCTTTTGTTTAAGACTCAATGATTCTTTTTGTTTAGACTCATCTAAAATAATTATCTGACTATCAATACCAGTACCAATTGTAGCTAAGATTCCAGCAATACTAAGTAAATCAAGATTCCATTCAATAAAAGAAGCAATACCTAAAATAATTATAATCTCAGAAAAAACTGTCATTAATAATGCCATAGAAGATTTAAAATTTCTATATCTAATGAAAATAACTAACGCAACAGCAAGTAATGCTGCTAAACCTGCTAATAAAATAGACTTAATAAATTCTTTTCCCAATAACGGTGAAATAGTATCCAATTTTATAATCTCTAACTCATAAGGTAAACTACCTGTAATTAAAATTGTCTGAAGCTTATGCATATTTGCATTTGCAGAATCATATGCCTCTGATTGATCAGCACCACTTCCGGAACCAGAAATTGAAATCTGTGTAGTAACAGTTCCTTTTAACCCCTCACTAATTAATAACGTATCAACTAAATTATTATCTAAATATAAATCTAAAGGCTTTTCTAAATAATTCCCTTGAGTAGAACTATTAACTTTTAATTTATCAGTAATCTCAGCATGTTTTGTCGCAGCATTTTCACTCAAATAAATTGTAAATCTAAAATTACAAAAATATCCTTCGTTAGATTGCTGACAGGTTTCAATTCCTGCACATCTTGCATCATTTCTGCAAACAGAAGAAATATCCTTATCTCCTCCGACAAATACAGTCTCATTTCCAATCTTCGCTTCAAATTTACCCTGCTTTGAAATTAATTCTTCTAAATCTTTTGGAGTCGCTCCGGCAATTTCAATAAGCATATAATTTTTTCCGCTTAAATCTGTGATTGACTTAATATTCATATCAGCGATACCATAAACATTTAATCGATTTCTAATAACATCCACTAAATCCCTCAGTTCTTCAGTTGAAAGTTCTTTATCTTTTGCCTGAATAAGTGCCCGTGAACCCCCGGCTAAATCCAAACCGGTTTTAATATTTGTTTTAGGAATATCTGTAACAATAATCTCCGGAGCAGAATTTGTAAATAAAATAATCTCTGAATCCTTAGTATTAATTGTAGTTTTAACATTTTCATCTGTTAAATATTTCCCTTGGATAATTCTCGTATAATCTTCTAAATTATTGATCTCTTCCCCATCAATTCCCGTAATAACTTGTCCTTGTTTTAACCCTTGAATAAATGCAGTAGAGTTTGAATCAATGCTTGTAACAATAACCCCTTTTTGCATAAATGTTGGAGGAATACCAAAAATTGAAATTAATGACATAACTAAAAGAATTATTAATAACCAAATTCTCCATGTCAATTTCATCATTTTTTCTTCTCCATATACCATTTTAAAATTGAAACATTAGTAACCCATGTATTAAACATATCAAAAATTAAACCAATTGAAAGAATAGTAAAAATTTGCGTCAAAACAATTGAAAAAGATTGAACAATTAATAATGCAACAATTACTGCCATTAGTGAAGTTAATGTCATAGTCATTCCTGTTTTAAAAGCACCATAAATCCTTTGATTTAATGACCCCTCACTTCTTTTCAGAAGTCTGGTTGTAAGTAAAATATCTGTATCAACAGAATAACCAATAAGCATTAAGAAAGCAACAATACCCGCACTTGACATCTTTATCCCAAATAAATCTACAACAACTAAAGTCATAATAATATCTGCAAATGCCGAGATAATAACTGCTACTGAAGGAACAAAAGTTCTGAATAAAATAAAAACAATTATCCCCATAAAAACAAACGCGAATAAAATTGCAACTAATAATTGTTGATAAAAATTTTCGCTTAAAGTTGAACCGGTAAACTCAAAACTGGAATTTTCACTTGTTAATTCATATCCCAGATATTCTTCTAAAATTAATCTAGCTGTCTCTCCATCTGTTTTTGTTTCAATAACTAATGCCTTTTGTTCTTTAGTAATTAAATCATAAATCTCCCTGGTAGTAATTTCATCAAGTTTATCCTCTAAATTCCTCTTTAAATCTTCAGCATTAACCTTATCAGTAATTGTAACTGTTGTTCCCCCTGTTAAAGAAATATCTTTGTAAATAAAATCATTATTTTGTGAATAAAAAAATCCCAGATATCCAAATGATGATACTAAAAGTAAAACTGAAAGCAATAATAAATGCTTATAATATTTATTATGTAATTTTGATAAGCTTTCCATGTTATATTGTTTAATTGAAAGTTTAAAAAGATTCTTATAAAGAAAATATTTATTTTAAATTAAAAAAATTTATTTTTCAGGGTATATTTGTATTTTTTCAAAATTAAAATCTCCTTTATTTTTGAATATTGCCAAATAATTTTTTCCCTTAACAACAATTTCATTGAAACCCTCTGAATCCATATCCATAATCTTATATTCATAAGAACTTCCCATGGGGTGGTAAGGGATATCTAAGTCTAATAATTTTTTTTCAAAGGAATTATTTTTTAGATTTTTTAATAGCATTAATCTATGTGTGTTTTCTCCATTTTGATTTTTTTTCATAATTCCTGTATCATATATAATTTCTGGAAAATTGTCTCCGTTTAAATCTCCGACTGCCATGGGGTATTCTTCTTTTGGTTTATATACTGACAAATCGTTTGCTTGAACATTATGTGCATAATTTCCAATGATTGAAGCCCCTAACAAAAATATTCCTAATATTGGCTTTTTCATTCTTCCAATAAATTTTTATTGTTTAAAAGGATTATTGTTTTAGAATCCTTTCACCAAAATTAATAAAAATCCTTCTATTCTCATTTTTTAAATGACTCAACTAACTCCTGGAATGCAGCAATATATGAAAATTAAAAATGCAAATCCGGATTGCATAATTCTTTTTAGGATGGGAGATTTTTATGAAACTTTTTTTGAAGATGCAAAAACTGTTGCCAGAGAATTAGAAATAACCCTAACTTCAAGAGGAAAAGGTGAATTCAAAGCACCTTTAGCAGGTCTTCCTTATCACGCACTTGATCCTTATTTAGCAAAATTAGTAAAAAAAGGATACAAAGTAGGAATTGTTGAACAAATAGAAGATCCTAAAAAAGCAAAAGGTTTAGTAAAAAGGGACCTTGTAAGAATAATAACCCCCGGAACAGTAGTTGAATCTTTAATCCTTGAACAAGGATCAAATAATTATCTCTTAAGTTTTATAAAAGAAAACGATGAGTTCGCAGTAAGTTTTTGTGACCTTTCTACAGGAGAATTTTTAACCACAAAATTAAATCTTGACCAATTTTTAAACGAGTTAAAAAGAATTAATCCTGCAGAGATTATCTTTCCAATGTCTTTAGAAGAATCAGAATTTATTTTAAATCTAAAAAAAGACCATTTAATTAATTCTTACGATGATAGATTTTTTTACCATGAAAAAGCAATGGAAACATTAAATAATCATTTTAAAACATTAAATTTAGATGGTTTTGGAATACAAGATAAATTAATGCAAAGCTCTTCCGGAGCATTATTGTCCTATTTAAAAAATACACAGCAAAATGCTCTAACTCATATAAATAAAATTCAAAAATACGAATTAAATAATTACATGTATTTAGATAATGCAACCATTAGAAATTTAGAATTATTAAATAACATAATTTTGCAAAGTGAAAATTCTACATTGTTAGGAGTGCTTGATAAAACAAAAACTCCTATGGGAAAACGTTTAATTAAAAGATGGATTATTTCGCCTTTAATAGACAAAGATTCAATCCAAAATCGTTTAGATTCTGTTGAAGAATTAAAAGAAAATATTTTTTTACGTTCTGATTTAAATAATTCTTTGCAAAATGTTTATGACATTGAAAGATTAATTGCAAGAGTAGCATATGGAAATGCAAATCCTAAAGATTTGGTTGCATTAAAACAATCATTAGCATTCTTGCCTAAAATTAAAGAACTTTTAGAAAAAACTAAAAGTTTTGAATTGCAAAAAATTTCTAAAATTCCTGACTTGGAAATGGCAAGAAAAAAAATTCAGAACGCAATAAAAGATGAGCCAAATACAATTATCCGTGAAGGAAATATTATTCGTAATGGCTATAATTCTGAATTAGATGAATTGCGGGAACTAACTCATAATACAAAAAAATATTTAACAGAATTAGAAGAAAGAGAAAGACAACGTTCAGGAATAAAATCATTGAAAATTAATTATAATCGTGTTTTTGGATATTATATTGAAATTACAAAATCAAATCTTCATTTAGTTCCAAGTGATTATATTCGTAAACAAACTCAGGTTAATTCAGAGCGTTTTATCACCGAAGAATTAAAAGAAAAAGAAGCTAAAATTTTAGGTGCAGAAGAAAGAATATTTGAACTTGAACAGGAATTATTTTTTAAGTTATTAGAAGATTTAAAACAATATATCCCTCAAATTCAATTAGCTTCAAAAATAATTGCAAAACTTGATTGTTTTATCTCTTTTGCAATTGTCTCAGAAGAAAATAATTATTGTAAACCCTCTTTTAATTCATACGGAATTTTAGAAATAGATTCTTCAAGGCATCCTGTAATAGAAGCATTTTCAAATATTGATTTTATAACAAACTCTTGTAATCTTAATAATAATTCAAGGACAATGATTATTACCGGACCAAATTTAGCCGGGAAATCTACATATCTAAGACAAATAGCATTAATCTGTTTAATGGCACAAATAGGCTGTTTTGTTCCTGCAAAAAGTGCAAATCTTCCAAACATCGATAGAATCTTTAGCAGAATCGGTGCATACGATGATCTTGTTCACGGGCAATCAACTTTTATGGTAGAGATGAGCGAAACAGCAAATATTTTAAATAATGCCACAAAAAATTCTTTAGTAATTTTAGACGAAATTGGGCGTGGAACTTCAACTTATGATGGGGTATCACTGGCATGGGCAATTGCCGAATATTTGAACAACAAAATACAGGCAAAAACATTGTTTGCAACACATTACCATCATTTAAACAAAATGGAGCAAATGTTTAAAGGAATAAAAAATTATAATGTTGCAATAGAAGAAACAAATGACAGGATAATTTTTTTAAGAAAGATTATTGAAGGCGGAACAGACAAAAGTTACGGAATTCAGGTTGCAAAACTTGCAGGAGTGCCGGAGGTTGTTGTAAATTCTGCAAAAAGAATTATGAACTTAATTGAAGAAGGAAAGTGGGATAAATTTGAAAATTAAGAAACCCTTATGTTCTCTTCTTTAATTGTATTCAAAATTAAGCTGGTTTCAGTTTTTTTAATAAAGTCATATTCCTGAATTTTTTTCAAAAAAGCATTTAATGATTTTCTGTTTTTGAATTTTGCAATCATCATTGCATCAAAATCTCCTGTTATATCATAAATCGCAAAAACATTTGGTTCCTTGCTTAATTTTTTTTCAGCTTCTTTGAACATGCCATGTGTTATTCGCATATTTATTATTGCACTAACATCATAACCCAACTTTTCATAATCTAAATTTATTGTATGATTCTTAATCACTTTTTCTTTTTCCAGCTCCTTCATCCTCTTTAGTACAGTAACGCCTGAAACACCGACAAAACTTGCAATTTTTCTATATGAAAGATTAGAGTTTTCCAGTAAAACATTTAATATTTTTGTATCGATTTGGTCCATTTTTACTTAGCAAATGATTAATCTATTTGTCAATCTTTTTAATAAAATTAACAAATATATAAACTTTTTCAATAAAACTTAACAAATGTTAATTAATTTTGCCAAACTATTAATAAACATTTAACTCTTAATTTAAAGATGGAATATGAAATAAAATATGCAAAAGAACAAAGACCTTGCAAATATCAGGGAAGTTGTAAAGTTGGTGAATGCAATGGAAGAAGTCAGCAAAGTGGTGTTTATCATAATTGTTACCTGCCACTTCCGAAAATTATTCGTGGAGACTTATTCTTGAAAAAAGGTCTATTAAAAAAGCTGTAATATCTAGAACATAAAATAAGAATTATTTAAGTTCAGTTATATATGGAAATAACTTTTGTAAATCAACTTTTTTAGAATTAATTGTTTCTAATTCGGTTTCTCTAATATTTGGTTCCCAATTTGATTTATATGTTGGTCCCCATACTTTCTTGTCAATGCAGCACAAAGGAACATACAAACCTGACTTTTCATCTTTTGCTAAGCTAAATGCAAAACCATGGTAATATTTATGGGGTACAATATCTTCATCAAATTTTTTAAATTCTCTTTCAGTAATATGCAAAATTCCTTTATTTAAGCAATCTGAATTTTTAAAAAAGACTAAATCTCCTAAATCAAATTTATAAGTCATATTTTAGCTAACAGTAAAGGATATTTAAATGTTATTCCAGCAAAGTCTTATATTTAGATTTTTTTAAAAGATTTATTAATCTAGAACATAAATTAATAAAAATAGTTTATTTTTATTTCTTTAATGGTAATTAAACTTCTTGATAATTCGATAATAAATAAAATCGCTGCAGGAGAAGTCATTGAAAGGCCTGCTTCAGTCGTTAAAGAATTATTAGAAAATTCTTTTGATTCAGGAGCAGATGAAATAAAAATAGAAATTTCTGAAGCAGGAATAAAAAAAATTAAAATTTCAGATAATGGTTCAGGGATGACTAAAGAAGATTCCCTAATTTCATATAAGCGTCATACAACCTCGAAAATAACTAATGAAGAAGATTTATTTTCAATTAATTCTTTAGGTTTTCGTGGCGAAGCTTTAGCTTCAATTGCCGAAGTTTCAAATTTAAAAATAATCACTAAAACGTTTGATTCTTCTTTAGGAACATTTATTGAAGTTGAAGGAGGTAAATTAATCAAAGAAGAACAGATTGGATGTTCAAACGGAACAATAATAGAAGTAAATGATTTATTTTTTAATGTTCCGGCAAGAAAAAATTTTCTTAAAAGTAATGAAATTGAACTTTCAAAAATAATTAATATCATTACAAAATATGCTTTAATAAAAAATGATGTTTCAATTAAATTGATTCATAATGGTAAAGAAATTTTAAATTCGCAAAAAACTAATTTCTTAATTAACAATATAATTTTTATCTATGGTCCTGAAATTGCAAAAGATTTAATCAATGTAAATTACGAAGAAAATGGAGTCATCATTAAAGGTTATATTTCAAAACCTGTATTAACACGGGCAGATAAATCTGACCAGTCTTTATATGTAAATAAAAGATATGTAAAAAATAATATTATTTCGCAAGCAATTTATGAAGCGTATAAAACTTTACTTTTTATCAATCGTCATCCTGTTTTTATCTTGGAGCTATTAATTGATCCCAAAGAAATTGATGTGAATGTTCATCCTGCAAAAACTGAAATCCGTATTAAAAAAGAAGAATTAATTTCAGGAATTGTTTTTAATTCAATAAAAAATGCTTTTCAAAATAGTAACCTAATTGTCTCTGCTTCGCTGGAAAATGAAACAAATCAGAAACCGATAAAAAAATATGAATTTACAAAAGATAAGCAATCTGTCTTAATGGTTAAAGATTCAAATTCTCATTTAATAAATCCTTATTCGGAAAAATCCGATTTTATTAAGAAAAAAAATATTTTTGAAAATTTTTATCTGTTCGGGCAAATTAATAAAACTTATATTATAGGAGAAAATCCTGAAGGATTAATTGTCCTTGATCAGCATGCTGCAGAAGAAAGAGTTAATTACGAAAAATTTATGAATGAAAAAAAATCCGGGGCAATCAAAAAACAAAATTTATTAACCCCAAGAATAATCGAGCTAACACCTGTTCAATATTGTGCTGCATTAAATAATAAAACTTTTTTTGAATCTTTAGGTTTTCATTTTGATGATTTTGGGAATAATTCAATAAAATTAACAACTATACCGGAAATTTTTGGAAGGTTAAAATCAACTTTATTATTGGATGTTATTAATGAGCTTGTAAATTTAAAAGGAAAAATAATCGACAAAGAAATTGAAGAAAGAATAATTCGTTTTGCATGCCGTGCATCCGTAAAAGCCGGAGAAGAATTAACAAGTGCACAAATGCGACAGTTAATAGAAAATTTAGGAAAAACTAATAATCCTTATTCATGTCCTCATGGACGACCAACTTTGATAAGTTTCAGTATTGCAGATTTAGAAAAAAAATTTAAGAGGACTGGTTGGTAATTATTCAAGCTTTAAAATCAACTTAGCAATTACCTCTTCATTATGTCGAACTAATGAAGCTTTTGAAATTAAATTTTCTCCAATAAATTTTGCCTTGAATTTTTTAAAATTTTCAGAATCAATTTTTACCATTTGAGAATCTTCGTCATTATATTTATTTAATCTTTCTTGCGAAGGCATCTGTGAATTGTAAATTACATAATCAAGACAATCTTTTCCGAGGTATTTAATTAATTCATTTAAATGTTGAGTAATAGTAAAATTATTTGTTTCACCCTTTTTTGTCATAAGATTACAAACATAAATCTTTTTTGCTTTTGATTCATTTATCGCATTTGAAATATTTTCGACAACCAAATTTGCAATTGTACTTGTATAAAGGTCCCCCGGACCAAGTATGATAAAATCTGCTTCTTTAATTGCTTTAACCGCTTTGTTATGTGCAAAAGCATATGGCTCTAAAAATAATTTTTTAATCTTTAAGTTTGAATTATGTTTAGGAATATCAATATTTGTTTCACCTTTAACAATTTCGCCATTTTCTAATTCTGCACAAAGACTACTTTTCTCAAGTGTTACCGGTAAAACATTTCCTTTAACATTTAAAATCTTGCATGCAGAATTAATCCCTTCTTCTTCTGTTCCTGTTATTTTTGTTAAAGCAGTTAAAATTAAATTACCCATTGAATGATTTTTTAAACCTGTTCCTTCTTTAAATCTATATTCAAAAAGAGTTCTCATAATTTCTCTATTTTCCGAAAGAGCAATAATACTTCTTCTTATATCTCCTACCGGAAGAGTTCCAAATTCATCAATAAGCCGGCCAGTTGAACCCCCTGAATCCATCATGGAAACAATTGAAGTTAAAATGCAATCATGTTTTTTCAATCCACTAAGAAGAGTATAAATTCCTGTTCCTCCGCCAATTAAAACTATTTTTTTCGGGTTTTTCATAAATTTTCAAAGAATTAATATTATTTATAATTTATGAATTTATCACGAATTAATCCATTTTCTTCGCAATATTCCCAAAAATCATCTGAAGTATCAAAATTAGGGCAAATGGTTATAATCTCTTTTCTTTTTTGATGAAGTTTTGCGTCACGACCTAATTTTGAAAGGTATGTTCCAACAAGATAATCTTCTGGTGTAAGCATTTTATTCAATTCTTGATATAATTCTGTAGCGATTTTTTGTTTACGTTTATCTTCCCTGATATCAATAAAATTTATTGCCCAATAATTTGGGAGTTCACCAAAGTCATTATAGACTCCTGTTTTTAAAACCCCAACAATTGATTTTGGATTTTCTTTTATCTCTTTAGCTAAAATAAATCTTGTAATATCCGGAGAAATCATTCTTGCTGGAGAAAAAAAATCAAATCCTTTGAAAACTTCTTGACCTTCTTTATTTATCAAAAGTGGAATTTTCCAATCTGTTCCTTCCAGTAGTTCTTCTTTCAATCTTTCTTTGCTCTTGCATTCAAAATATAAATTTTTCATAAAATTAACCTCTTTATATGGTTTATAAATTTTTTTAAAATATGCCGAACCAGTGCTCCTGCCTTCGCTCGAAACCATCTGGATTATTATTTCTACCACGAAGTTACTCGTCGAACCCTTGGGTTCTTCATCCCTAATGCGCGGACCGGTGCTCCTGCCTTCGCTCGAAATCATTTGGATTATTATTTCTACCACGAAGTTACTCGTCGAACCCTTGGGTTCTTCATCCCTAATGCGCGGACCGGGATTCGAACCCGGATATTCTGCTTGGAGGGCAGAAAGTCTAGCCATTGACCTATCCACGCATAATATTATATTTATTGAACTTTTGGTTTTAAATTTTATTGTTTTTTATAATTGGTGTTTTAATTAATTTAAAACCTAAAAACCGCCCGAGACAGGATTTGGCTCTCAATCACGCACGAAGCTTTATGGATTATTGCTTCTACCACGTAATTGTTCGACTTGCGATTTTAAACTTATTTGAATTTAAGCAGGATTCAAATCTCTCTTAAAACCGCCCGAGACAGGATTTGGCTCTCAATCACGCACGAAGCTTTATGGATTATTGCTTCTACCACGTAATTGTTCGACCTGCGATTTTAAACTTATTTGAATTTAAGCAGGATTCAAATCTCTCTTAAAACCGCCCGAGACAGGATTTTGCTCTCAATCACGCACGAAGCTTTATGGATTATTGCTTCTACCACGTAATTGTTCGACCTGCGATTTTAAACTTACTTGAATTTAAGCAGGATTCAAATCTCTCTTAAAACCGCCCGAGACAGGATTTGAACCTGCGACCTAAGCATTAGGAGTGCTTCGCTCTATCCAGGCTGAGCTACTCGAGCAGATGAATGTGGAAGAAAACTCCGAGAATTGAAAAAATTCTCTGATACATTCAAAAGACGTTACTTTTGAAGTGATTCGAACTCTTCCCCTATTCGAATCTAAATGCGGAAGAAAACTCCGAGAATTTTTCGAATTCTCTGGGACTTCAACAGACAGTGCAGTTGAAGTGATTCGAACTCTTCCCCTATTCGAATCTAAATGCGGAAGAAAGGATTCGAACCCTCGCAGGCACTAAGCCACTGGAGCCTTAATCCAGCCCGTTTGACCGCTCCGGCACTTCCGCATTATTATGTTTAAAACAATAAAAGAAATCTTTTAATCCTTTTGGATTTAAAATTTATTTTCGAACTCTTGTAGGCACTAAGCCACTGGAGCTTGAATCCCGCCCAGTTTGACCCGAGCGATTTCATATGCTCTAAATCTGTTTACGTAATCAAACGCATATGAGATTGCGAGTAGCGTAGGCACTTCCGCATGAGGAGCGGGAAAACTCGTTTGACCCGAATGATTTCATAAGCAATAAATTGCTTGCGTAACCAAATGCTTTTGAGGTCATGAGTTTCTCCGGCACTTCCGCATATAGTTTTTTAGAAGATTTAGTTTTTAATAATTGCGGAGCGGGAAAACGTTTGACCCGAGCAATTTCATATGCTCTAAATCTGTTTACGTAACCAAACGCATATGGGATTGCGAGTAGTGTAGGCACTTCCGCATTATTATGTTTAAAACAATAAAAGAAATCTTTTAATCCTTTTGGATTTAAAATTTATTTTCGAACTCTTGTAGGCACTAAGCCACTGGAGCTTTAATCTAGCTCAGTTTGACCGAGCAATTTCATATGCTCGAAATCTGTTTGCGTAACTAAACGCATATGGGATTGCGAGTTGAGCGATTACGCTTGCAATAAATTCTGAAAAGTAAATTTGAAAAATCGCAAACGTGGTTGCAAGTAGCGTAGGCACTTCCACATTATTATGGTTAAAGCAATAAAAGAAATCTTTTAATTCTTTTGGATTTAAAATTTATTTTCGAACTCTCGCAGGCACTAAGCCACTGGAGCCTTAATCTAGCTCAGTTTGACCCGAAGGTTTTCGCGAACTTTCCTAATCGCCCTTGATGTGAGCGGGGACCTGAGTTTCTCCTGCACTTCTGCATTAATATATTTAAAGCAATAAAAGAAATATTTTAATTCTTTTGGATTTAATTAGGGAATCTTAAAAAGTTCATATTTCGAGTCGAAAGGGCTAATAATTCATTTTGACTATAAAGTTTGTTGTAGATTGCTGCTTCTGTTGCAGGATCACTACCCGCAAAAATTTCATAATAAGTAGATCCTTTAATTTGTATAATCCTTTTAATCCCTACTAAATGACCATATCCTGTTTTAGTATCCAACTTCTGAACAATCATGTCCCCTGGTCTAAGATCATTAACATTATTAATTGGGATTAAAATTTTAGCTAATAAACCGGTATTTGTATTGGCTTGTACACTTTCAGTAAATTCTTTAAGCTGTTGATATTTAAGATTTTCATCGTATTTTTTTGTAATAACTTGATTCGATTTTTGATCCCAAATTGAATATTCTTCCTTTGAAAAACTTAAAGTTTTTCCATTAGCTATTTCACATCCAAAACTTTCAATATTTCCTTTTTCAAGTTCACTCCATCTCCATAAAATATCCAATTCCCTTTGTGTAGTTGCACAGTTTTGTCTGCTAGAATCAACAATTAAATCTAAAACATCTTTGTTTTGTTTTTTAAGTACTGGAGTTTTATATTTATTCCCAAATGCATCATAATAATAATATGTGTTAGTATTTTTTATTACTGGAAATCCTTCTATAAATTCAGAATAGCTAACTTGAGCATCACCATTATTTGTGCTCAATGTTTCTGCAAAATATCCTGTTTGCTTTTCTGAATCAATTTTATAAGCAGAAGAAGCATCAAAATTATATTTTTGAAGTTTTCCAGAACTATCCAAATAATTAATCTTCATATCCGATTGTGTTGTAAAAGTACTATCTTTTTTAATTTTTGTATAAATTTCTCCCTTGCTTGCATCAAAATTGAGTGCACCATTTTGAATTTCAAATTTTCCCTCAGCATTTATGTCTAATGCAAGAGGTTGATTATCCGGAGAGATTTTAGAAACTTCTAAATTTCCTCCGTTTAAAGTAAATTCCAATCTTCCTTTTCGTGGAGTAAAAGAATTTGGATATTTTTCTTCAATAAATTCCGGAAATATTTTATTATCTTTTGTCAAACTCGAAGTAAAACCCCCTCCCCCCAACCACATTTTTTGATTTCCATAATTAAAATAATTCTCGCCTTTATGTGATAAAGCATTAAAATCCTCGTTATAGTAAACATTTAAGTCTGCACCAAAAGTTTTATGATTTATTCCGTCAATTGTTGCATCAGTTCCTTCCCAAACTTTTACAATTTTTCCATTTTCAACTGTAACCCTTCCCATTTTTCCATCTAAACCTTTTATCTCATTACCATCAAATTTAAAATCACTTTTACTTTGATATATCGCTTCTCCTTTCGGAATATCTTCACCCTTTAGAATTTTCCCAAAATCTTCTGAACCTTCAGGAATTTCAATTTTTGGCGGTTCATTATTATTAATATTATAAATAACTCTTGAATTTGGTGGTGCTTTAAAATCTCCTTTTCCAAAATCATAAACTCCTCCACTTTCATTTGTTGTAAAACTTGCATTAAGGATTTTTCCTGTTGAATCAATTTCTATAAATGATGGAAGCTTAGCTTCATCTTGCGATTTAATATTCTCAAATTTTTTACCAGATATTTTCAAACTTGCATTTTCTCCGAATATTAGTTTGCTAATTCCTTCTTTTTTTTCAAGTGTAACTCCTTTTACAATAATCTCTCCTTCCCCAATATCTTTTCCAATTAATTTTCCAATATCTTCTTCTTTTGTGCTACTAAATTGTAATGTTCCTCCTACAATCTGCCCTTCTTCATCTATTTTTAATGGATCACTATAATCAATCTTTGCACCTCCTTGTTCATAAAGGTCCACTTGTTTATATTTTTCAATAATTTTTGTGACATTTTCAGGTGCAACCTCAATTGCTTCTGAATAAACATCTTGCATAAGCCCTTGCTCTTTTACATAAGTCATACACGCATCTACTTCTGAATTTGGATCACAGTGTGTTAAAGCTTGGCTTTGTATTATTTGAACTACTAAAGCTATAAGTACTGCAACTACTGCTGTTGCTCCAATAATTCCTTCGCCGGAACTTGCTGGAATATTTCCAATCATTAACATCATTATAAAAATAATAACTAATAGCTTTTTCATTGTTCAACAATAAATATCCAATTTAATTTATTTTCTGAAGTATCTTCTTTGTCATTTATTAAAAACCAAATAATATTATCTTCATATATTGATGGGTCTTCATGAGGGACTGCCAAAATCTTAACACTGTTCTTTTCAGAGATTTCTTCTAAACATGTTAAACAAATTGTCCCGGGATTTTCAATGTATGATTTGATGATTTCTACTGATGCTTCATGTAAATTTTTAATATTGTAATCTAAATTTGTTTTTGTATTAAATCGTGATTTATCTTCCCCTTTAATAACTGTTATTTTATTAAGCATTTTAATCTCAATGTTATCTTCATTTATCTTTGCTAAAATTGAATAATTTTCATTCTCTATCTCAAAACCTCGTGTCTTATAACTCTCCAAATCAAAACAGGAATTTAGATTTTCTGAGATATATTTTGCTAATTCTTCTTCAATAATTTCTATTGTAGGCGTATAATTTTTTGATTCTAAAAAATAATAAGGAATATCTTCAGTAAAATAGACTATTGAAGTTTCAAAAGGGACATCATAGTAACCTCCATGTGATGCTATGTAATGAACTCCTTCATTGCTAGTTGCTTCAAAACAAGATTGAAATTCATTATAAACTGGCTCTATGCTCTTTTGGATTCCTCCAATTTGAAAATAATCCCTTGAAAGAAATATAATCGCTGTAAGAGCAATAACTACAACTGCTATTATTATAAATATTGTAATCTGTCCTCTTTTCATATTTTGATTTTTCCTAAAATGAAAATACTAGAAAATCTTCTCAAAGATTTTCTATGTCTTCAAAACGTAATAGTTTTCCTTGCGTAGGCAAGGGGTTGGTTTTGAATTTATCTTCAATTCTAAAAGAACATATGCAGTTATAAAATTTGTGATTTTTCAAGATAAAAAGCTTTATAAAGTAGGAAAATTAGATAATTTTGAAGACGGCCATAATAGGTTGGAAATACCTGTTCCCATCCCGAACACAGAAGTTAAGCTTCCTATGTTAATGACTGTAGTGCCCGACAAGGTGCAAACTCATTAAGCTGTCTTTCATTTTCTTTTAAAATAAATTTAATGTAAGTTTTGCATCAATAACCTCTCTGGGCATTATTTCAGAATATTCATAATATTTTTTTTCCATTAAAGTATATTCTCTTAATATCTTTTGAGCATCTTCTTTCTCGAATGGATTTAATTCTTCAAATGGATTTTTCACAAATCTTGTTCTCAATTCTAACGGGCTGATATCTTTCATCTCTTCTAGTGTCATTCCAATTTTCTTTCCTATATTCTCAAAATATTTTTGTAAATTATTCATCTTCTCAATAACCCAAAGGTCTTTTAAATATTTAATCTCTATAAAAATATGAAAAAAATTTCTAAGCCTCAAATTCAAAAAGATATCCAAGAATTCTTCATAAATATTAAAGAAAAAACTCCAAAAGAAATTAAAAAAATAAAACGTCTGGCAATGAAAGATAATATAGCATTAAAAGAATTAAGAAAAGCTTTTTGTAAAAAATGTTTAAATCCTTATAATAATCCTAAAATAAGAATTAAAAATAAAATTAAAACTATAGTTTGTAATAATTGTAATTATATTTCAAGATATAAATTAAATTAAAATTTATGATTTCTTAAACTTACTAATAAGTTTAATCAAATCTTGTTGCCCTAAGAAAACTGATCTGCAACACATTCTATTTAATCCCATTTCATCTAGAACTTTCTTTGAATCTTCGCCGTCTTCCTTAACTCTTCTCTTGTATTCTTCCCAAAGTTGAGCAATCGGTTTTCCACATGCAAAACATCTAATCGGAATTATCATAATATTATTCTTCTATCTTAGTTTTTAAAGCTTACGATATTGGATTTTTAGAATCGACCCTCAAAATTTTTCTGGGTTAAAAAAATTTATAAATAAACAGATCTTCAATTATTTATAAATTTTTAAATTTTATTTTGATAAGATTTAAAAATAAATTATAATACCTAAAATTAAGAAAAATGGCAAAACCAATCAAATCTGTTCAAACATTAACTGGAAGTGAAGCTGATTTATTTTTAAAAAAAATGATTTTCGTAGAAAGAAGTAAAGTTACTTTAGAACAAAAAAAGATGGCAGAAGATATTAAAAAAAATATTGGTTTATTATCTGTCTGCTAAAGTTTTAATAAATGGAAGTATATCCATATACATCGGGGTTTCTCTATCATTTCTATTTTTATAAATTTCAAATCCCATTTTTTTATAAAAATGTAACGCATCTTTTTTTGGGTCTGAATTTCTTTTTGCATCAAGATAAATAAAACGGCATCCAACATCTAAACTTAATATAAACGCTTTATTTATTGAAAACTGTATTAATAAAGTTCCTAAACCTTTTTTTAGATATTTATCCTTTACACATAATCTGCATATTTTTAACGCAGGTAAAGATTTGAAATTTATCCCTTTGTCTTTAAATTTTTGTGATAATTCAGAATTTATATTATTTAATTTAACGTAATCTGGTGTTAAAGTTATATATGCAATTAATTCGTTTGTTTGTCTTAAAAACCAAAGATAAGTTGCGGAGATTCTCCTATCTTGCTGGTTGAATGCATCTTCAATTAAGAAATCTACCAAATCTTGTTCATCGGAATTAAAATCTTTTAAAATTTCTGCATGGACTTTTGACAATTTTTCAATTCTCAATTCTTCAGGTTTTATCTTATCCTCCCCTTTTCTGAATAAATTCATTAAAAAATAAAAGATTAAATAATTTTAAACTTTTAGTTTACATTATTCGGTCTTTAATTAATGACTCAATTTAAAAATCTAAAAATATAAAATATTTTTAATTTTTGCAATTTTTATTCGTACAAAACTTAAAATATAGAAACCCTTATAAACCCACATTTTCTACTTTATTCATTCCAGGGTAAGAAACTAAAAAATGTTTTCCGCTAATATATTAAGAAATGGTAACAAGAAAATCACCGAGAAAAGGAAGCTTGCAGTTTTGGCCGAGAAAAAGGGTCAATAAGTTCTTACCTAGAGTAAACTGGAATGTAGTTAATTCTGTCGGAAAAAGTTTAAAGGGTTTTATTGGATATAAAGCTGGAATGGTTTCTCTTTATGTAAAAGATAATACTAATGATTCAATGACAAAAGGAAAAAATATTGCTGTGCCATCAACAATTTTGGAATGCCCCGGCATGAAAATTTATTCTGTTCGATTCTATAAAGATAATAAATTAGTTACAGAGGTTTTATCTGAAAATTTTGATAAAGAATTAAAAAGAATAGTAAAATTACCTGGGAAGAAAGATGGTAAAAAAATTGATGATGTTAAATCTGAAGAATATAATGACATAAAAGTTATTTGTTATTCACTTGTAAAAAAGACTGGTTTAAAGAAAAAACCTGACTTAAGTGAAATTGGTATTAAAGGAAGTCTTGAAGAAAAAATGCACTTTATTAAAGAAAAAATCGGAAAAGAAATATCAATTATCGACGTTTTTGGAAAAGGAGAATTAGTTGATTTACGAGGACTAACAAAAGGTAAAGGTTTATCTGGTCCGGTAAGAAGATTTGGAATTCAATTAAAAAATCAAAAATCTGAAAAAGGTAGAAGAAGACCGGGAAGTTTAGGTCCATGGCATCCGGCAAGAGTTATTTTCAGAGTCCCAATGGCAGGACAATTAGGAATGTTCACAAGAGTTGTTTATAACAACAAAATTCTTGATTTAGGAAAATCAGAAGGCAAGTTTAAAAATATAAAAAATTATGGTGACGTAAAGACTGATTATATTATTGTTAAAGGATCTGTTCAAGGACCTGCAAAAAGACAATTATTAATTACAGCTCCTTTAAGAGAGACAAAAAAAACTAAAAAGAAAAATTATGAATTAATAGAAATAAGATGAAATCAAATATTTTAGACATAGAAGGAAAGAAAAAAGGAACAATCGATTTACCAGTATGTTTTGATCAAACTGTTAGAGAAGATTTAATCGCTAAAGTTCTTGAATCAAAAAAAATCAAGCAACCTTATTCTCCAAGTCCTGTTGCAGGTCAGCAAGCTTCAGCAAGTGGTATTATACAACACCGAAGAAAAGTTTGGAAAACTGCATATGGAAAAGGTATCTCAAGAATCCCCAGAAAAATTATGTCAAGAAGAGGTTCGCAATTTAATTGGATTGGAGCAACTGTTCCAAACACACGAGGTGGTCGAAGAGCTCATCCACCAAAAGTCGTTTCAATGATAAATACTTTAAAAATAAATAAAAAAGAAATGAAGATGGCATTAATGTCAGCATTAAGTGCAACAATCAATGCAAAAAATGTCATCAAAAGATATTTAAGTTTAAAAGATAAAAAAGTTGAAGGATTGCCTTTCATCGTAGAATCAAGATTTATTTCATTAAAAACAAAAGAATCATTATCTTCTTTAAAGAAAATTTTAGGAGATTTATATCCTTTAGCAATACAGAAAAAAACAATTAGAAGCGGAAAAGGAACAAGAAGGGGAAGAAAATATAAGAATAACGCCGGATTATTACTGGTTCTTGGAAATGACGAAAAATACAAAACAACTGCTTTTGATGTAATTAATGTAAAAACATTAAGTGTTAATCATTTAGCAGAAGGTGTTCCGGGAAGATTAACTCTTTACACTGAAAATGCAATTAAAGATTTAGGAGAAAAATTTAAATGAAACCAATTGTAACTGAAAAAGCTGTAATGATGATTGAAACTCAAAATATTTTAACATTTGTATTCGACCAGCGAAAAGGCAAAGAAGAAATAAAAAAAGAAATGGAAGATTTATTTGATATTAAAATAGAAAAAATAAGAACTTTGATTCGTGGCAATAAAAAATATGCTTATATTAAATTAAAAAAGGATTTCCTTGCAATTGACGTTGCAACAAAATTAGGATTAATGTAAAATGGGTAAAAGAATTATTTCACGAGCAAGAGGAAAGGGAAGTCATACTTATAGAGTAAAAAGAAGAGCATTCAAATATAAATTGCAATATCCGGCAAGTTTAGAAGGAGAAGGAACTGTTGTAAAATTATTTGGTTCCCCTGCTCATACAACACCACTTGCAAAAATTATTGACGATAAAAAAGTAAATTTTTATATCCCCGCATTTAAAGGAATGATTGAAGGGCAAAAAATTAATTTTAGCGGATCAGAGATTAAAGACGGTAATATCTTTAAATTAAATGATATACCTGTAAAAACCAAGGTTTATAATATGGAATCTCGTCCCGGTGATGGTGGGAAATTCGTTAAAACTGCCGGAACTTGTGCGATAGTAAATCGTGTTATCGGGGATTTCGTGTATATTGTTATGCCCTCAAAGAAAGAAAAAAAATTCAATAAAAATTGTCGGGCAATAATCGGAACTGCTGCAGGTGCTGGAAGATTAGACAAGCCAATCCTTAAGGCAGGTAAAAATTATCATATTAAAAAAGCAAAAAATAAATTATATCCAAGAACATCAGCTCTTAAGATGAACGCAATTGATCATCCGTTTGGTTCAGGTAGAGGAAAGAACATCAAATCAAAGGTTGCAAAAAGAAACGCACCTAAAGGAAGAAGAGTTGGATTATTAAGGCCAAGAAGAACAGGTAAACAAAAATAAAATGACAGAAAGAATGATATATAATACTGAAAAAAAAGAAGATTTGTTAAACTTAGTTGATACATTAAGAGAAGGCGATATTGTTCAAACAGGCAAACATTTACCTAATTTAGGATTTATGGTTGACCAGAGGGCATTATTAGCAGAGATTAATAATGATAATGGTAGGATTTTCATATTAAGACATCAGACTGCTTATAATTATGTAAGAGAAACTATATTTGATGCAGAGGGCAATTTTTTATATTTACCTGTAAATTCGGTGGATTCAAATGAATATAAACAACAATTAAAACAAGCAGGTATTTGGAAAGAATAAAATGGAAGAAAAAATAGAAATGAAGAAGAAGGAATTTAAATTCCAAGGAAAAGAATTAGCAGAATTAAAATCTCTAGACGTTAGAGAGTTTGCTAAACTTTTAAGAGCAAGACCAAGAAGAACTATACTTAGAAATTTCCAAAAACTCGAATCTTTCATTAATCGGTCTAAAATAAAAATTCAAAAAAATAAAAACATTAAAACTCATAGTCGAGATTTAATTGTTGTACCGGAAATGATCGGTTGGAAAATTTCAATTCATAGTGGAAATAAATTTAATCCTGTTGAAATAACTGGAGAAATGTTAGGTCATGTATTCGGTGAATTTGCACCAACAAGAGCAAAGATACAACATTCTAAATCAGGTGTTGGAGCAACAAAAGGAACTAAACATAAGAGTAAAAAATAAAAATGACAGAAAAACAATATGCCCCAACAAAAACTGAAAAAAAAACTCAGGCAGATGGAATGAATAAAAAACAAAAAATAAATGCTCCAATCGTTGATAAGTCAATTACTGAAAAGAAAACAGATGAAAAAAACAGCAAAGTCGTTGAAGAAGTAAAAAAACCTGAAACAAAACAAAAAGTTGAGAAGGTCAAAAAGTCAATAGTTGTAGTAAACGGAGTTAGTGTTCCGGTTTCAAAAAAATATTCAATGGCAATTTGCAGATTTATCAAAAATAAAAGAATTGACAGAGCAATCTCAGAATTAGAAGAAGTATTAATATTCAAAAGGATAGTTCCAATGAAAGGTGAAATCCCACATAGAAAAGGAAAAGGAATGATGTCAGGAAGATATCCAATCGCAGCATCAAAACATTTCATTAAATTATTAAAAAGCCTGAAAGGAAACACAATAAATCATGAACTTGAAAATCCTGTAATAAAAGAAGCAATTGCCAATCAGGCAAGACGACCAGTCGGTAAATTTGGAGCATGGAAAAGAAAAAGAACTCACATAAAAATTGTTGCAGTTGAAAAAAAGATTTTAAATCAGGAAAGTAAACAAAAAGCAAAGGAGAAAAAAGAATAAAATGGAAGAAAGAAAAACAGTGCAATTTAAGAAAGAAGAATACGCAATGAAAAAATGCATAAAAGAATTACTTGGAAAAGGCAGAGTAAGTAAAGTTATAATTGAATATACACCTATCGGAGAAAAAGTTATTATCTCTTCACATAAGCCCGGTTTAATCATCGGTAGAAAAGGAGCAAGAATTGAAGAATTAACAACATTATTAAAATCAAAATTCAAATTAGAAAATCCGCATATTGAATTAGATGAAGTAACTGAACCAAATTTTGATGCTCAAATTATGGCAGATGAAATTGCACTTGCATTAGAAAAATTAGGTCCAATCAAATTCAAAGTTATTGCCTATAGAGCCTTACAAAACATTATTAAAGCAGGAGCATTAGGTGTTGAAATAAGATTAAATGGTAAATTACCCGGTGCAAGGGCAAAATCATGGAGATTTGCTCACGGATATTTAAAGAAAACCGGAGACAGTGCTAAAGTAGTTGACAGGGCTCAGGCAAGAGCAGAAACAAAACCCGGAACAGTTGGAGTAAAAGTAAGTATTCTTTCTCCATATGCATTATTGACAGATAAAATAACTTTAAATGAAAAAGTAATTGAAAAATTAAAGAAAAATTCAGAATTAATTAAAGAAAATAAAAGTAAAAAATTAGTAAAATAAAATGACAACAAAATATAAAGATATTCAAAAAATGAATCTTGATGAAAGAAACAAAAAGCTTAAAGAGCTAAAATTAGAATTAGTTAAATCAAAAGTTGGAGTTTCAAAAACCGGAAGTTCAAAAACTAAAGAAATTAAAAGGATCATTGCAAGAATATTAACATTCAATACCCTTGAAAAAAAGGAGGTATTGAATAAAAAATAAAACAATGGAAATATGCCCAAAATGTAGTCTGCCAATGCAGGCTTGTGTGTGTGAGCAAATCGTAAAGAGTTCACAAAAGATTCGGGTAACCACAGACAAAAAACGATACGGAAAAATCGTTACTGTAGTTACAGGGTTCGATAAAGGCGTCGACGTAAAGAAAATCGCAAAAGCGTTCAAAAACGAACTTGCTTGCGGTGGGACTTACAAAGGCGATATTATTGAACTTCAGGGAGACCATAGGAAAAAAATAAAACCAATATTGGTTAAAAATGGCTTCGATGAAGATTCAATAAGCGATTAAAAACACACGAAAAAAGTAGAAATAAAAAACAAGAAAATGACAAAAGTAAAAGAAAAAATGACAAAATCAAAAAAAACAGAAATAGTTGGAACTTCATGCAATGATGTAAAATGCCATGTGCATGGACATTTAAAACTTCGGGGGAAAATCTTCGACGGAACTGTAATAAAAAAATTTCCGAAAAGAGTAGCAATCGAATTTGAAAGAATGGTTTATATCAGAAAATATGAAAGATATTCAAAATCAAAAACAAAAATCCATGCCAGACTTCCTGTTTGTATGGAAAAAAACATTAATGTCGGCGATTTAATTCGTGTTCAGGAATGTCGGCCATTAAGTAAAATTATTCATTTTGCCGTTATAGGTAAAGTTGAAGAAGGTAAAAAATAAAATGAAAGCAATATCAGCAAGAGCAACAAATGGATTAAATCTTGGTGCAAGAATGATTGCATCAGATAATAGCGGAGCAAAAATTACAAGGCTTGTTTCAGTAAAACGGGCAAAAGCAAAAAAAGGCAAGCAGGTTTCAGCAAAAATCGGGGATTGGGTAAAAGTGAGCGTAAAAAAAGGTTTGCCTGAAATGAAAGGTAAAGTTTTTGATGCTGTTGTGATAAGACAAAGAAGATCTTATAGACGATTAACCGGTGAAAGAATTGCATTTGAAGATAATGCTGTAGCAATCCTAAAAGATGAAAAAGGAAATCCAAAAGGAACACAAATTAAAGGACCTGTTGCAAGGGAGGTTTTAGAGCGATGGCCAAGCGTGGCAAAAATCGCTTCTTTTGTATATTAAAATGAAAAAAGAATTTTCAAAATCATGGAAAAGCAGTAAACAGCCAAGAAAACAAAGAAAGTACAGAGCAAATGCTCCCCTCCATATTAGAAGGAAATTCGTTGGAATAAACCTTTCAAAAGATTTACGAAAAAAACATAGCATAAGAAATATCGTCGTAAGAGTTGGAGATCTTGTTAAAATTATGAGAGGAAAATTCAAATTAAAACAGGGAAAAATAACAAAAGTTTATACAAAAACATCAAAAGTCGAAATTGAAAATATCCAGGTAAAAAAAATGGATGGATCAAAATCAAATGTTAAAATGCAGCCTTCAAATTTGCAAATTATAGAATTAAATTTACAGGATAGTAAACGATTAAAAAATTTTGTTAAAGAAATAAAAACAGATAAAGAATCTTCAAAGAAAATTGAAGAAAAAGATGAAAAAATAAAAACAACTAAAAAGGTAGTTTCAAAAGAAACAAATAAGGAGAATAAAAAATAAAATGGCACAGCACTTAAAAAGACAAAACGTACCTAATAAATGGCCTATTTCAAGAAAAGGAACAACATTTGTAGCAAATGCAAATTTTAATCCTTCAATGGGTATGCCAATTTTAATTTTATTAAGAGATTTATTAAAGGTAGCACAAAATAGAAAAGAAGTAAAAAGTGCAATTCATGACAAAAATATTTTATTAAATAATAAATTAGTTATCGATGATAAGCATACTGCAATACTCTTTGATGTTATTACACTTATACCTACTAAGGCAAATTATCGAGTTGAATTAACTGAAAAAGGTAAATTTACATTGAATGAAATTGAACATTCAAAGGCAGATAAAAAAGTTGCAAAAATTATTAATAGAAAAACATTAAACGGAAAAAAAACTCAGTTAAATTTACTTGACGGAACTAATTTTTTATCTGATATTGAATGCAAAATAAATGATTCAGTTTTAATTGATTTTAAAACAAGAAAAATTAGTAAAGTTTTACCCTTAAAAGAAGGAGCAAATATTTTAGTTTTCGAAGGTAAACATGCAGGTAAAACCGGAAAAATTAATAAATTTGTACCGGAATTAAAAATGGCTGAAATAATCACAAACAATGGAAAGATGAACGTTTTAATTAAACAATTAATAGTAATGGAATAAAATGAATAAAAAAATATCTGAAACAACAAAAAAAATGAAGACAGAAAAAGGATCTGAAAATGTAATGAGAAACATAAAGATTGAAAAAGTAGTGCTAAGTATCGGCGGTATTGGAGATTATTTAGCAAAAGGTGTAAAACTTTTAAAATTTTTAACAGGAAGAAAACCGGCTAGTACAAGGACCAGAAAAAGAATTCCGAATTATGGAATTAGACCCGGTTTAGAAGTCGGAGCTGTTGTGACTATTAGAAAGAATCCTGAAGAAACTTTAAAAAGGATGTTAGTTGCAATTGATAATACTTTAAGAAAAAAACAAATCAGTCAAAATAACTTTTCATTTGGAGTTAAAGAATATCTTGAAATTCCCGGTATTGAATACCAAAGAGATATTGGGATTATGGGTTTTGATATGACTGTGGTTTTTAAAAGAGCCGGAAGAAGAGTTCAATTAAGAAAAATAAAACAAGGTAAAGTTTCAATAAGACAAGTTATCACAAAAGAAGAAATAATTAAATATATGGAAGAAAATTTCCAAACAAAATTTATATAAAATGACAGCATCAGATTGGCAAAAAATCTTTAAGCAATTAGACGCAAAACCGGTTGTTAAAGAAAAATATTTGAAACATAATAAACCAAAAACCAGAAAATTTGGAATTACTGTTAAAAAATGTGAAAATTGCGGAAGATTTGGTGCTCATATAAAATCATATAATTTAAATTTATGCCGACACTGTTTCAGAGAATTAGCAGTTGAAATCGGCTTCAAAAAATATAGTTAAAATGTCACACGATGTAGTAGCAGATGCACTGAATATGATTAAGAACGCTAAAAATGCGAGGAAAGAAATCATAAACGTAAATAGAATTTCAAATGTCTTAATTGAAGTTTTAAAAATAATGAAACAGGAAGGAGCAATTAAAAGATACAAAATTGATCCTAAAGAAAAATCTTTAGTAATCACTATAGGTGTATTGTCTGAATGTAAAGCAATCAAACCTCGATTTAGTGTGGATAAAACACAAATTGAAAAATATCGAAGAAGATACTTGCCTTCAAGAAATTTAGGTACAATGATTATTTCTACAAATAAAGGATTAATGACTCATAAAGAAGCTCAGCAAGAAAATATCGGAGGATGCTTAATTGCATTTTTTTACTAAAATGAAGAAATTTTTATATCAGGAAATTAAAATACCTGAAGGAGTGCAAATAACAATTGAAGGAAATTTATTTTCAATTAAAGGTCCTGAAGGAGAAAATAAACGGGAATTTAAAATTGGTAAATTGAACATTGAAAATAAAGGCGATATATTAAAAATCGGGAATGATAAATCAACTAAATCCGAAAAAAAATTAATGAATTCGATTAGAGCACACGTAAAAAATATGATTAAAGGTGTGCAGGAAAAATTTGAATATAAATTAAAAATTTGTTCAAGTCACTTTCCTATGACTGTAAAAATTGAAGGTAATCAAGCACTAATTAAGAATTTTCTTGGAGAAAAAGTGGATAGGCATTCAGTAATCCTTCCGGGTGTTAATGTTAAAGTTGAAAAGGAAATTATAACAATAACTTCTGTTGAAAAAGAATTAGCTGGTCAGACTGCAGCAAACTTTGAAACTGCAACAAAAATCAGAAATAGAGATAGAAGAATCTTCCAGGATGGAATTTATATTATAAATAAAGCCGGAAAAGAAATGTAAAATGGTAAAGAAATTTTTAAGACGAACAGGGAATAAGCTTGTTAAACTTGGTAAAGGAAGACCAAAAAAACAAGTTTGGAGAAGCCCTAAAGGTAGAGATAACAAGATGCGTGAAAAACGAAAAGGATATGCTGCAGTAGTCAGCATTGGATATGGAACTAAAAAACAGGAAAGAGGAAAAATTAAAGGAAAAAATCCTGTACTTGTAAGTAATATGAATGATTTAATAGTCTTAAAAAAAGATGATTTAATCATTATCAAAAATGTCGGAAAAAAGAAAAGAATGGAAATTGAAAAAATAGCAAAAGAAAAAGGAATCTTAATTGAAAATAAAAAAAAGTCAGAAAAAATAAAATCGGAGAATAAAAATGAACTTAAGTAAAAAAACATCTTTAGCAATAAAAACATTAAAAGTTGGAAAAGACAGAATTGTATTTTTGCCATCAAGATTAAATGAAATCAAAGAAGCAATTACCAAACAGGATATAAGAGATTTAGTTTTAGATAAAGCTATTTTAGTTAAAGATGTTAAAGGAAGGAAAAAAATTGAAAAAAGAAAAAGAAGAAGAAGCACAGGTAAAATCAAGAAAAAAGTTAATGTACGGAAAAAAAATTATGTTATCATGGTAAGAAAACAGCGAGGATATGTTGCAGAGTTAAAAAAACAAGGCAAATTATCTCTCGAAGAAGTTAAAGACATTAGAAGCAAAATAAGAAACAAAACATTTAGAAGCAAAGCAAATTTAAAAGATTATATCGGAGGATTAAAAAAATGAAAACACTCAAGAGAAGAAGACTGGAATTCAAAACAGATTATAATAAAAGAATAAAATTATTAAAAAGTCAAAGACCAAGAATAGTTTTTAGAAGAACTAATAAATATGTTATTGTCCAATATGTTACAAGTTATGAAGCTCAGGATAAAGTTGAATTAGGATTAAACTCAAAAATTTTATTAAAATATGGATGGCCTGAATCTGCTAAAGGAAGTTTAAAATCTATTAGTGCCTGCTATCTTACTGGTTTATTAATTGGTAAATTAATTATCTCTAAAAAATTAACTGCACCAATTGTTGATCTTGGAATGTTAAGAACAAATCATAAAGGAAAAGTTTATGCTTTTTTGAAAGGTTTAATTGACGCTGGTTTAGAGATTAATTGCAAAGAAGAAGCTTTCCCTGAAAGTACAAGAATTTCCGGAGAAAATTTGAAAAATGATATTGAATTTAAAAAAATTAAATCGAAAATTGAAAGTATAAAATGAAAAATGAAATAGACGAATATGCTGAAAAACCCGAAGAAGTTTTGGATGAATTAGATTTATTAGAATTAGAAGAAATGGAAAAAGAATCAGAAGAAATAGACCTGAAAAAAACGATCAAAGCTCACGGGACTGCTTCTGAAGAAGTAGATGAAAATATTACTGAAAAGATGATAAAAAAAGCAACATCTGACAAAGAAGTTATGGATGAAGCTGATAGAATAAAAGCAATAGAAAAAGCTGAAGAAAAAGATAAAGAAGTTGCAAGAGGAGCTCCCCGAAGAAGAAGTTTCGAACCAACAAGAGAAGAAATTATTTCTGCTTGGAATCCTAAAACAAAATTAGGAAAAAGTGTAAAAAACGGAGAAATAAAAAATATCGATGAAATCTTAAATCAAAATAAAAAAATTCTTGAAGAACAAATTGTTGACGCTTTAATAAATGTTAAATCAGATTTAATCTCAATCGGTCAATCAAAAGGTAAATTTGGCGGAGGAAAAAGAAGAGCATGGAGACAAACTCAAAGAAAAACTAAAGAAGGAAATGTTCCGACTTTTTCAACAATGGCTGTCGTCGGTGATAGTAATGGCCACATCGGTGTTGGTGTTGGAAAAGCAAAAGAAACATTGCCTGCAAGAGATAAGGCAATAAGAAAAGCAAAATTAGATTTAATCAAGGTAAAAAGGGCTTGTGCAGCTTTTAATTGTGATTGTTCTGATTTGCATAGTATCCCATTTAAAGTAACAGGAAAAGCTGGAAGTGTAACTGTAACATTAATTCCGGCACCACAAGGAACTGGTCTTGTTGTAGCAGGAGAATTAAAAAAAGTGTTAATACTTGCAGGAATTAAAGATGTTTATAGTAAAACTTTAGGAAGTCAAAGAACATCTTTTAATTTAGTAAAAGCATGTATTGAAGCTTTAAAGAAAACTAATTTGGAGGATAACAGAAAATGATAGTAATAATAAGAATAAAAGGACAAGTAGGGTTGAACAAAGATATCAATGAAACTTTTTTCAGGCTAAGACTTAGAAGGAAGTATGCATGCATTGTAATTGACAAGCCTACACCTGAACAATTAGGAATGTTAAAAAAAGTTGAAAATTTTGTAGCATTTGGAGAACTTGACAAAGATACTTATAAGGAATTAGTTGATAAAAGAGGAAGAAAAGATAAAGAAGGCAATTTAAAACCTTTCTTTAGATTACATCCGCCGATAAAAGGCATTGAATCAAAAAAACATTTTGGAGTAAATAAAGGAGTTTTAGGAAATAATAAAGATAAAATAAATGAATTAGTCAGGAGAATGTTATAATGACAATCAGAATACATAAAAGAACAAAATCATCAAGATTCCACGGAAGAGGAAGAGGTACATGTGGAACTGGAAATAGAAAGAATAAAAGAAACAAGGGTGGTAAAGGTATGGCTGGTACAGGTAAACGAGCAGATCACAAAAAGACTTTAATAAATAATTTATATGGTAATGACTATTTTGGAAAACAAGGTGTAACAAGCAGAGGAACAAAGAGAGATATTCGACAAAGAATTAATCTGGATACAATAGAACTTAATTTAGACAAATATGGTAAAAAAACTACTAAAGGTTATGAAATTAAATTAGAAAAATACAAAATATTAGGTAACGGAAAAGTAAAAAATAAACTTTTTATTACCTGCTTTGAAGCATCAAAATCTGCAATAGAAAAAGTAACAACTGCCGGAGGAGAAATTATTGTAAAAGAAATAAAACCAATTAATACTCCATTAGTTGAACACCCTAAGAAAAAGAAAGCATAATTAATTTTCTCTAATTAAACATAATAATTTTTTTAAAGTAAAAAAATATAATAATCTATGGAAGAATATCAAAAAAAATTTGCAAAATTTTTAGCAAATTCAGGAGCATTGTTTTTTGCAGATAATTTAACACTAAAAGATGGTCGCCCAACTCCTTATTTCGTTAATATCGGCAATGTTGCACAAAAAACAAGTTTAAGAAAAGAATTAGCACAGGCTTATGCTAGTATGATTGAACGAAATATAAACGAAGGAATGCTAATCGACATTGTATTTGGTCCGTCATATAAAGCAAGTTTAATTGCTGGAGATGCAACCATGGTTTTGTTGGATAAATATAATCTTGATTTAGGATGCTGTTATGATAGAAAAGAATTGAAAATTCATGGTGAAGGATCAACAAAAGCAAGTTTATTTGTTGGAGCCAAATTTTTTGATGGTTGCAATATTTATATGGTGGATGATGTTGGAACATCAATGCAAACAAAAAAGGATGGACTTGATAAAATAGCAAGTGAATCCAAAATTCTTGGAATAAATTCGAATGTGGTCGGTATTGGTATTGCAGTTGATAGAGAACAAGTTGGTCCAGTTTATGATCAAGGAAAAATTGTTTTAAATGCTCATGGTGAAGATGCAATAGGAAATTTTGTAAAAGATACAAGAATACCCGTAAACTCAATTGTTGGTATTAAAAATACAATTGATTATTTATTTAAGCAAAATCACCCTTTAATAATAAATGGGCAAAAAAGAATTATGGATAAAACAACTTATGGCAATTTTTTAACCTATATGAAAACTTATGGTGCCAACAGATGAATCTAAATCTTACCGATATACAAAATAAATAATAATAGTTCTTTTGAACAAGATTTATATATAAATTTTAATTCTTCTTTTGATGAAGAAAAGAGGACAATTAACCATTTTTATTATCATTGGGATTGTATTCTTAGCAATTATTACTTTATTTTTTATTTTAAATAAAGATTTGATTCCCCTAACAAATGATGCTGATATAAATAACGTCTTTCTTTTTCAGGAAAATTGCATGAATCAAATTGATGTTCAAACTATTTTTAAAATTAGCATGCAAGGAGGATATTATGACATTCCAAAACAATCAATACTTTATGGGATTCCTTATTATGGTCTTAATGGAAAGAATATAATGCCAACAAAAGAAGAAATTGAAAAAGAAATCTCAAAAGCAGTAAATAATCAGTTAGTTTCATGCACAAATAATTTTACTCAATTTAATAATTTAAAAATTACTTCACAGGAAATAATTACAAAAGTTGAAATTAATGATGAAGAAATTTTATTGGAAATAACTTATCCAATAAGTATAACCAAAGAAGAAAGTACAACTATTCTTTCAAAACCAAAAAAAGTAGAAGTTCCTGTAAGGTTTGGAATATTATATGACACAGCAACAGATATAGTTAATAATAATCTAAATAAAGAAATTTGTATAACCTGTATCCTCGATGAAGTTCAATCAAAAAATATTGCCGTAGATGTTATTGATTATAATAACGACACTATCATTTTTGTGTTGACTGATGAACAAAGCGAAATAACTGAAAATAATATTGAATTAACTTTCGCAATAAAACAATAAAACAATAAAACAATGAAACAGGAAATATTTATCTTAATTTTAGCAGGATTTTTCATATTTGTAAATCTTTATTTCATAGCATCCATTGAAGGTTCTTCATTTATTCAAAATAATCTTGAAGATGGAACAGTAGAAATAACAAATTTTCAAAAAAGTTTTAGTATAACCGGTTCAAATATTGGGCTTGGTGAAAATAATCAGATTAATATCTTAGATTCAGAAGGAGAATTAATCATAAAAAATTCAGAAGGAGTTGTAATGACTGAATTAAGCGGATTAAAAACTTCAGAAGATGTAGGAAATCCTTCAGGATATATCCGTTTAGATGAAAGCGGAAATGTAATAAATTTTGATGGAGTTGCAAATAAAAATACTGCTGTAAAAATTAATAAGAATCAATATTCAATGACAAAAGATACACGTTTAACATTAAAAAACGATACAGCAACAATTAAACCTGCAAAAGCTGGGGATGCTTTCTCTTTTGTGCGTCCATCAAAAAATGAAAAGGGCGAAGATGATATTGCATTAACCTCAATAGAATTAGGAGAAAATTCATTAGAAATAAAAGAATATGAAAAAGAAGCAATTTTTTCTTCAGAATCAAGTTTTAAAATTAATTCCCTCAAAATTGATAAAATTGGAAGAGGCAATCCCTCTATTTCTATTGATTCACAAGGCAAATTTTCCAGTTATGAAAATGCAAAAATTAATTTTAATAATGGTCTTTCTTCATCAAGCATAAAAAAAGTTGATATTTATTATAATCGTCCATGTAATCTTCAGGGAAGTTATCTTTGCGTTGAAGATAAAAGTTTAACTTTCGGTTCGCAAAATGCACAAAATTATCAGGTAATTGAATTTGAATCAGGAAATCCATTTTTCAATATGGCTAAATCAAGTGATAAATTAAAAATTACTTCTGAAGGATTGTCTGAAATTGAAATAATAAAAGATCAAATTTCAGTTATTGGTTCAACAGAAATAACTAACGGAAATAATTTATTAAAAATTGATTCTAAAGGCAATATAAAATCTGAAAGATTAAATTCAGATTTTACAGAAGCACCAATAGAAATTTTTACCAAGAATAAAGATGGTTCTTCTATTACCGGAAAATTAGGAGATAATAAAATTATCTTTGACGAAGAAGGAAATATGGAAGTTGTAACTTTATCAGCTCCGCAAAAAATAATTGAATCAAAAAAATCTTATTTAATAAAAAGAAGTGCTGAATTATATAGTCCTCAAAAATCTTTAGAATTTTCAAAAAAAGAATTAGCACTTGATACACCCTCTTCTTCATATATCTCATATTCAGATTTATCTGCAGAGGAAGAAATTGCAGGGATAAGAATAGTTTATCTTAATGAAAAAGGAAGTTTAGATGCTGCTGCTCGTTCTAAAACATCTGTTGCCGGAAGCAGTTTAATGAATGCAAAATTTTTCGTTGTTTGTGAAGGTTTGGGTATTGACCCAAACCTCTCGTTTGACGAAATGGCAAAACTTTTAAAAGAAAAATCTTCAGATCCAAATTCAAATTTTTACGTAACATTTGGTACAAGAGACAAAACAGGAGAACCTACAGGTAAGAAATATGGTTTTGGAAGTCAAGAGGTTTTAAATCAAATGAAGTAAAATGAATTCTTGAACTAAAAACCTTTAAAAATCTCTTTTGTTAATAATCTACTATGGATTTAAAAAAAATATTCAGTTTTATTCCAGAAGTAAAAAGACCAAGTGAAAAGAATTTAAGTTTTAATGTTAAACTTAAATGGACATTAATAATCTTATGTTCATTTTTCGTTTTAGCAAATATTCCATTATTTGGTTTATCTGCAAACGCATTATCGAGGTTTGAATATTTAGCTATATTATTAGGTACTGATTTTGGAAGTATTATTTCATTAGGTATTGGTCCGATTGTAATGGCGTCAATTATTTTGCAGTTATTAACCGGAGCAGGTATAATTAGCATCAATACTTCAACTGTCGAAGGAAAAAAATTCTTTCAGGGAGTTCAAAAATTATTAGTATTTTTCTTTATTATTTTCGAAGCATTAGTTTATGTATTAATGCAAGGTTTGCAGGCAATGCCAGGTTATACAAGTATCGTTATCTTCCAATTAATTTTAGGTGGACTATTAATATTTTATATGGACGATGTAACCTCTAAATGGGGCTTTGGTTCCGGTGTAAGTTTATTTATTGCAGCAGGTGTTTCATGGAGATTATTTACAAGTGCATTTCAAGTAATAAATCAGCAAGGTAAAAATTGTTTGCTTGATTTTTCAAATACTGCCTGTTCAGGTAAAGTTTTTGTATTAATTCAATCAATAATAAATAGGTATCCAATAGAATTTGTTTCAGCTTTAGCAGCAATTTTAGCAACATTAGTTATCTTCTTACTTGTTGTATGGGCTCAATCATTAAAAGTTGAAATTCCATTATCTTTTGGTAAAGTTAGAGGATATGGTGTTAAATGGCCTTTATCATTTTTTTACGCTTCAGTAATCCCGGTTATTTTAACCGCAGCGTTAATTGCAAACCTGCAATTATTTGGAGGTTTATTGGAAAATGCCTCAACACCTTGTTTATCTCTTGATGGTGAAGGTTGCACAAGCATGGCTAAATTTGCATCATATTTTGGATTTTTAGGACATTTTGTTGATGGTCAGGCAATTTCAGGTTTAGCATTTTGGATGGGTTCAACTAATATCTTAGAATTATTTATTCGTGGAGGTCTTTTACCAAAATACTTCTTTCAGGCATTTACTCATATTTTAGTTTTCATGTTCTTCTCAACAATCTTTGCAGTATTTTGGGTAAAAACTGCCGGGATGGATGCAAAAGCACAAGCACAAAAAATTGCTGCATCAGGATTACAAGTTGCAGGATTTAGACAAGATATCAGAATTTTAGAAAGTATCCTTGATAGATATATCATGCCTTTGACAATTATGGGTGGTATGGCTATTGGTTTACTCGCTTCAATTACTGATTTGTTGGGAGCATTAGTTTCAGGAACAGCAATATTATTGGTAATTATGATTATGTTCCAGATGTATCAGAATATTGCAAAACAACATGCAACAGATATGAATCCAGCAATGGCGAAATTTATTGGAAATTAAATTTCGGCTCTACTAAATCTGACGGTTTATTTGATATAATTAAAGATTTACTCGATGGCAAAATTTATCGGGAATTAATCTTTTTTCAAGAAACTTTAAAAACTAAAATTCTTTTTATATAATATGTTAATAGAAGAGTGGATGATTGCTTATCCGAAAGTTAGTATTCTCATTATATCTTTTTTAGTTACTTTAGTTATGACATTGGTCACAAAAAAATTTACTGACCAAAATCGTATGAAAGAATTAAAAAAAATTCAAAAAGCTTGTCAGATAAAAATAAAAGATGCAAAAGGCGATATGCAAAAACAAGCAAAAATTAATCAGGAAGTTATGGCTTGCACAATGGAATTAATGAAACATTCATTTAAACCAATGTTAATTACTATGATTCCAATTATTTTACTATTCTCATGGGTGAGTGGAGTTTACACAGCTGTCCTTAAAGGATGGTTTTGGTGGTATTTTGGTGGAGCAATTGTTTCTAGTATTGCTTTAAGAAAAGTTTTAGATGTTGCTTAAAGGTTTTTTAATATTCATTCCCCCCGTTCAATAGTTAATCTTAAAAACCTTATATCTCTCGAATAATCATGGAACAAGATCAACAAGAATTAATGTTTAGATTTCAAATGTTTGAACAACAAGTACAACAATTAGGACAGCAATTAGACGCAGTTGAAAGAGGAATAATTGAAATGACCTCGTTAAATATTGGTTTAAATGAATTAGTCGGCGGAAAAAATAAAGAAATAATGGCACCGGTTGGACGAGGAATATTTGCACAAGCTAAATTATTATCTGACGAATTATTAGTAGATATTGGCGAAGGAAAATTAGTAAAAAAAAGTATCCCAGATACGCAAAAACTAATCGAAGAACAAGTTAAAAAATTAGGACAAGCAAAAATTGAACTAAACAACGCAATGGAACAAATTAACGAAGAACTAACAAAAACAATGATTGAAGCACAAAAGAAACAGAAATCTAAGGAATAATTTTTTCTAATCTTATCTCATTTGCCTTAAGAACACCTTTTTCTCGCAATTCTTTTAATCTTTTATCATCAATAATTTGAAAACCTATCTTTTGATGAGCATAAATCGAAGAAATATTCTCTTTCTTTATTGTAGCATAAACTCTTTTCAAATTATATTTTTTTATCAGTAGATTTTCTGCAATTTCAACAATACCCTTCCCTTGAAATTCTGGAGAAATAATAATCTGAACAAAACCTGAATCTTCTTGCCTTTTTAGGGGAATATATCCCACAACTCCTGCCTTCTGATTATTATATAAAATAGTATGATAAATTCCATCTTCAGTAAATAAAATCTCTTTATGTTCTTTAAGTGAATCAAAATAATTCTTATCAAATTCACATAATTTTATTCTCATGATAATTCTACTCCTTCATCATCTTCTTCACAAAATTATCATAATTCAAAAGACCTAATTCACTAACAATACCCGTAATATATTTCTTATCCACAAATTCAAAAGCAGGATTTTGAATCTTAACTTTCTTAGGAGCATTGTCCCAAATTTCATTTAAATTTCTTTGTTCAATCTTAATTGCCTTAGTTGTAAATTTCCATGAATCCGCAATAATATAAACCGGTATTTTTTGATTCTTAGCAATTTGAGCAATAAGACCGCTTCCAATTTTATTAATAATACCATCTTTTAATAATGCATCAGCACCAAGGAAAATTTTCGTAACACTTTTTGTCCCTTGTTTTTTTGATAGAGCAATACTCAAAGCAGAATCAATAAACATCGTAACTTTAATTTTAGCATCTGACAATTCCTGTGCAGTTTTTCTGCCCTGAAATAAAGGTCTGGTTTCAGTATTATAAACTTCAAATTTTTTACTATTATTTTTTGCATAAATTAAAGAATAAGATACATTCGTAGAATGACAGTGAGTATAAATAATCTCATTATTTTTAATTAATCTAAAAACAATTTTATTAATTTTTTCTTGTGCAGAATCAAAATGCTTCAAAATCTCTTCATAACTTTGTGTTTCAGTTCTATTTAAAACATTAACAAGCATCGGTTCAGTAGGTCTTAAAGACATCAATTTTTTCTTTGCCTTTTTTGTAGGAATTAAATAATAAGCATAAAGTGCCTTTTTAGCAATATTTCTTGCACCCTGAATTTTAATCTTCTTAATATCTCTGGCAATTTTATAAAATTCAAGTCTTTTTTTAATAAACCCCTTTTCCATTTTTTTTAAACCCTTTTTAATTGAAATATAAAAGAATCTAAGTTATAAAAAACTATTTATTTAGAATTTACTTTTGGGGTTGCAATTTCTCGCTACCCCAAAAGACTAAAAATTAAATTGTTCGATAAATGATCTCTCTTGTTAAAGCACCAATGCTTCTGCCCAATTCTTGGGCCTGCTTCTCAAGAGACATCTTTCTTACCTGAGCATAGTGTATCTCAGTTTGAAGTTGCTTAATGATATCCATTTTACTTAATAAGTAAAAATATCTGATGTTTATATAACTCTATTTTAACTATTAAATGTTAAAACGTATATACTCTGTAATAAAAGTAACAACTCCGTATTAACTTAAAAGAGAAAAATGTAAGCAATTCTTATTTAAATGTTATCTAATTCCCCTTTGTCCCAAGTAAAAACCTTATAAATCCTAATGATTTTAATAAAACTATGGAGGTGACAAGTAAAACTGCAGAAGACCTTGAAGACGCAACATTAAAAGAGAATTTAAAGACCCTGGAAGCAGTTTTTTTTGTATCCGGTAGATTTCTTTCAATGGCAGAATTAATCTCATTCACAGACCTAAATCCCTTAATTCTCAAAGAATTAATAGAAAAACTTCAGGAAAAATATGAAAAACAAGAGTCATCTCTGGAAATAATCGAAAAAAATAAACTCTGGAAAATGGACGTAAGACAAGAATATTCCTGTATAATAAACAAACTTGCAACAGGTTCAGCAGAATTTACCAAATCAGAACAAGAAACTCTGGCAATAATTGCATATAAACAACCAATGAAGCAATCAGTCATAACAAAAATAAGAGGAAATAAATCTTATGACCATATAAAGAAATTTACAGACTTAGGTTTAATAAAAAAGACCAAAGAAGGACACACCCATATTCTAAGTTTAAGCGACGATTTTTATGATTATTTCAATATTTCTGAATCCGATAATCCTTTAAAGACCCAAGAACAAGTAAATTAATTATGGAAACGCTAACAATAATTTATTTGTTTTATACATTCATAACTTTATACTTTTTATTCTTGTTTAGTCTAACTTTTATGCAAAATCGTAAGGAAATAAGTAGTTATCCAAAACCCAAAAAAATTTATTCTTTAAGTATAATAATTCCATGTTTTAATGCAGAAAAAGATATAGGAAATACCATCACTAATTTATTAAAATCCGATTATAAAGGCCTAAAGAAAATAATAGTTGTTGACGATTGTTCAACAGATAATTCTTATAAAATTATGAAAGAATACGCAAAAAAATATCCATTAGTCATGGCTGTTCAAACCCCAAAAAATACTGGTAATGCAGCAGGAGCAAAAAATTATGGAGCAAAGTTTGCAAAAACAGAATTAATCGGTTTTACCGATGATGATTCAATCCCTCAACCGGATGCAATCTCAAAAATGGTCGGGTTTTTCAATGATCCAAAAGTCGGAGCAGTAACATCAAGAGTTTTAGTTTATAATCGTGAAAAATTCATCTCAAAACTTCAGGCAATAGAATATAAATTAATTGCATTCACGCGTAAAATGTTAGGTTTTTTGGATGCAATTTACGTCACAAACGGTCCATTAAGCATTTACACAAAAAAAGCTTTTGACGATGTTAATGGGTTTGATGAAAAAAACTTAACAGAAGATATCGAGATAACTTGGCACTTTGTAAAAAAAGGATACAAAGTGCATATGAGTATACCCGCTAAAGTTTATACACTCGTACCTGATAATTTCAAAGCATGGTATAAACAAAGAATTAGATGGAATGTCGGAGGATTGCAAACCACCAGTAAGTACAAAAAAACTCTATTAAAATGCGGAATGCTCGGTAAATTCATTTTGCCGTTTTTCACAATTTCTTGGGTGTTAGGTCTGTTTGGTTTAAGCATTTTAATTTATAGATTATTTAATAGTATGGCGATGCGATATCTTTCAACAAAATATTCAATCGAAGCCCAAACAGCAATAATAACATTAAATGATTTTAATTTTTCACCAAGCATTTTATTTTTCTTTGGAATAGTAATTTTAATAATGAGTATAACTTATAATGCAATTGCATTAATTTATTCAAAAGAAAAAGATTTCAAACGGCACGGCTTATTTAACATCTTTGCTTACATGTTTTTCTATCTTTTAGCATATCCGTTAATTTTAATAACTTCTCTATATAAATTTTTAAGAGGGTATAATACATGGTAAATAAAATGTTAAAAAATCAAAAAAGAGTTTTTTGGGAAGCACTATTAGTAACATTTGTGGTCTTCATATTCGGAATACTTTTAGGAATTTCTTATGAATCAATAAGGGTCTCAGACATAAATGATTATTATGCACAATCAGAAATTTCACTAATGGATATTTTAGCATTCAATAATCTGGTAGATTTAGAAAATGCACGTTGTAAAGATTTAATAGATTCAAATATTGAATTTGCAGACAGAATTTATGAAGAAGCAATTCTTTTGGAAGATTTAGAGAATTTAGGAAAAGTAACTGACGACTTGGAAATTACTCATAAAAGATATGACCTTTTGCGAACTTTTTTATGGATTAATACAATCAAAGCCCATGAAAAATGCAGTGAGGATTTTTCAACAGTAGTCTACATTTACGATTCAAAAACTGAAGATTTAACAGTAAGAGCGACACAGAAAGTTTGGTCAAAAATTCTATATGAATTAAAAGAAGAAAAAGGAAGCGAAATAATCCTGATTCCAATTGCTAACGACGGAGAAATTGAATCCCTAAACTTTTTGGTTAACCAATATAACATTACAAAATTCCCTGTTGTGATTATAAATAATAAGATTTTCTTGAACGAATTAAGTACTGTAGAAGAGTTAAATAAGTCTCTTGAAGAGTAATTTTAGATTCTTTGTTGATATCATTTGAGTATAGTAATATTAAAAAAGACTTATTAATGAATTATCTTATGGAATGTTCAAATTGCGGTGCTGAAAATAAATTATTATTTAAAACAATTTCTAAAAATGGAATAATTAAAGTTTGTAATCAATGTTTAGGAAAATTAAAATCTCCAATTATTAACGACTCTTCAAGAGTTGATTTTGAAAAGCCTGAAGTGAAATTAACTGTCGGAGAAAGACTTGCACGTCTTGCAGGGGTAAAATTAGAAAAAAGAAGAATTGAACCAATAAAACCTGAACAGAATAATAAATTAAAGAGAGAAGAAGACAAATTAAAAGAAATGATTAATAAAAATTATGTTAAGAAATTTGAAGAACGTCCTGATGATAATATGACTTTAATAGAAAATTTTCATTGGGTGATTATGCGGGCAAGAAGGTCAAAAAAAATAACTCAGGAGCAACTTGCAGAAAGTATATCAGAACCTATTGCAGCTATTGCAATGGCAGAAAATGGAAAGATTGCAACAGGCAACCAAAAATTAATCACAAAAATTGAAAATGCTCTTGGAATTAGGTTAGTAAAAAGTGATGAAATTCAAAAAACTAATAATGAAATTAAAAGACCAGTTGAAGTTCCCAGAGAATTAAGTTTTGATTCCTCATCAGCAAAAACATTAACTATATCTAATCTGCAAGAGATAAAAAAACAAAAAGAAGCAAGAATTTTAAAAGAAAATGAAGAAAAAAATTATTCTGTTTCACCTTCTTTCGTTGAAGGAATAAACAAAGTCGAAAATTATGATTATTTAAATGAAAGTATAGTTTTAGATGAAAAATTAGAAAATAAAGAAACTTCAGCAAAATACTTTGATAGTAAAGGAAAAGAAATAGCCCTTTCAACTCCGAAAAGAATTGAAAGAGAATTAATAAAACCTAAGAAGGATTTAAGTCCTCAGGAAATTAGGGAAATGATTTTTGGAAAAAATAGATAATTTGGTAAATTTTCAAAACCAAAGAATTTATAAATAAATCTTTATGTCTTAAATACATGGAAATAAAAGTTCTAAATGAATCAAAAGAAGAAATTAAATTAGAATTAGAAAGTATTACATTAACTGAAATTCTTAAAGTCTATTTAAATAAAGATTCAGCTGTAACTTTTGTAGCTTGGAAAAGAAATCATCCAACTGAAAAACCAGTTATTGTGGTAAAAACAAAAGGGAAAACTGCAAAAAAAGCAATAAACGATGCAATCGGTGCAATAACAAAAGATCTGGATAAAATACAAGCTGATTTTAAAAAATTAAAATAATTTTTTAAAATCTAAAAAATCTCATTGTGTAAATTCTATTAATGATTTTTCTGACTTTAAAAATAAATCTTTTCAATAATAATCCTTATTAACATATCTCTCTAATTTTTTATATGATTGACAAAATTTCTACCGGAAGTTATGATTTAAACAAATGGCTTTGTGGAGGATATGAACCGGATGTTATTACAATGATTGCAGGTCCCCCAGGTTGCGGAAAAACTAATTTGAGTATATTAACTGCATGCAGTCAGGCAAAAAGAGGAAATAAGGTCATTTTTGTAGATACTGAAGGAGGATTTTCAACTGAAAGAGTAAAACAAATAGTTGGAGAAAGCTATAAAGAAACACTCGAAAACATTTTTCTTTTTGAACCGACAAATTTTAATGAGCAAAAAGAATGTTTCATAAAATTATTAAATAAAATCAAAACAGGACATGTTAGTTTAATAGTCATAGACGGAATGGCAATGCTTTATCGTCTGGAACTTGGTGATGCCGCAAAATCAAAAGATAATGATAAAATCAAGCAAGTTAATCGTGAAGTTGCAAAACAAATGAGAATTCTGGCTGAAATTGCAAGAAAACAAAAAATTCCGGTTATATTAACAAACCAAGTTTATTGCGGATATCAATCAGAAGAAGATTGGAAAAATGGTGTGGAGCGAGAAACAAATATCGTCGGAGGAGATTTATTTAAATATTGGAGTAAATGTATAATTGAATTAAAACAACAAGGATATAAGCGAAAAGCAATTTTACTAAAGCATCGAAGTTTACCTTTAAAAGAAATGAGTTTTGGGATAAATGATGCAGGGATTTTTAAGAAAGGCTGGATATAAAAGGAACTCCTTGGTTCCCTCAGAGAATTTTGTTTAAATTCTCTGGGACTATCAAAAGACGATACTTTTGAAGTTTTTGAACCTCCTCGAAGTCTGGGAGGGTGGCATCTTTACTCAAGCCCACACTTGCAACTTTTAAAATTTGCTTTCAGAATTTAATGCAAGTGTAAACTTTCGGAGCCTTCGTGGATACCACATAGAATCTAAAAATTGAATAATTATTTTAAAATTTCAGAATATCTTAATTCACACCATAAAAACTTATAAACCCTATCTTATTTTTTAACATAATAAAAAGATGGAAGACCAACAATTTAAACGGCATATTGCATTTAAATATCGTATCGGAGATTTGCTAGTTGGTAAGCCGGTAATGGAAGCAGAAAGATTTAAACATCTGGAAATTGGAAGTAAAAACGTTGTAAGAGTTAATATTTTAGGAAATATTGTTGATAAATATGACAATGACGGAGAAAAACAATATTCTTTTTTTACGCTTGATGATGGTTCAGGACAATTAAAATTAAAGTGTTTTGGAGATGATTCTTTTAAATTTAAGCACGTCAATCAAGGCCAAACTGTCCTTGTAATCGGTGTTTTAAGGTACTGGAATAATGAAACTTATCTTACCCCTGAAATTATCAAAGAACAAGACTCAAAGTATTTATTAATAAGAAAATTAGAACTCGAAAAGAAAAGAAACAAAAATGTTGATCCTCTGGGAAAAAGTGAAATTGTTGCTGTAAAAGATAAAATTTTAGGAGCAATAAAAAATGCTGAAGAAGATGGCGGAATAGAAATTGAACAAATAAAAAATAATTTAACAGATATATCAACACAAATAATTGATCAGGAAATTGAAAAATTCATTTCAGAAGGAATTGTATTTGAACCAAGACCTGGAAAAGTAAGATATCTTGGATAAATCTAAATATTTATAAGTATTCTTTAAAATAAAAATTTATGTTAATTGGAATTGATATCGATGATGTATTATTGCATTTTACACCTGCATTAATTGAATATCATAATCACACTTACAAAACTTCTTTAACTTATGATCAATTTAAATCCCCCAATTTTTGGGAAGTTTGGGGTGGAACAAAAGAAGAGTCAAGAAAAAAAGTAGATGATTTTTTTAAAACAACCTATTTTCGAAAGATGCAACCCATCGTTGGGGCAAAAGAAGCTCTTTTCGAATTAAGTAAAAAGCATGACTTAGTTAATATTACCGCAAGACCCAATTATCTTGAAACAGAAACAAGAGAAGCAATAAACAAATATTTTCCAAATTCTATTCAAAAAATTTATTTAAGAGATTGTTATGGTTTTCGTAAATATTCTAAGAGAGATGTATGTGATTCTATTGGAGTAGATTTAATGATTGAAGATTCTTCCTATTACGCCTTAGAATGTTTAAGTCCAAATAGAGGCATTGCTTTATTGAATCGTCCATGGAATATTGAAGTAGATTTACCAAAAGAAATAGAAAGAGTTAATACTTGGGATGAAGTTTTAAAAATAATCAAATAAATTTTTTTAAAAGATTTGTGTGTGAAGACACACTTTAAAATTTTATTATTTTTTATTAACTTAAATTTTTTTAAAAGATTTGTGTAAGAAGGTACACTTTAAAATTTTATTATTTTTTATTAACTTAAATTTTTTTAATAAATTTGTGTAAGAAGGTACACTTTAAAATTTTATTATTTTTTATTAACTTAAATTTTTTTAATAAATTTGTGTAAGAAGGTACACTTTAAAATTTTATTATTTTTTATTAACTTAAATTTTTTTAATAGATTTGTGTGTGAAGACACACTTTAAAATTTAAGTTTTAAAAAATGAGGTTTATCTCATTTTTTATTAAATCTATATGCAAACCAAATAACAATTCCTAAACCAACTAAAGAAATCAAAAACTTAAACAAGTTTTCTGAATATTGCCAGTATCCACCCGCACCATAAATTAAAGTTCCAATTCCACCAAACATTAAACCAACTCCAACAGGATTTAAATTAAAAATAAATGTCCCTAAAGCTATAATCAATATCCCTAAAGGAACCGCAATTAAAAAAACATTTCTGGAATATTTTTCTGATGCTGTTTCAAAATCTTTTCTGCAAGTATAATCATTATCACAATATCCTTGTGGGCAAGGAGTAGTTATATATTTAGAATCTTGGATACATTGAATCTCTTGTGCAGTCCATCTTCCACCTAGTTCAATACAAGAAGCTTCATCCTGAACATATTTCACTGTTTTGAATTCCTCACAATAATCATTATATTGAGGTCTTTCATAAAAAGTATTAATTCCGTAAATAGTAACAAACATAGTTAAAATAAAAATCGCAAATCCTAAGACAACATTCTTAATAACACTACTTAAACTTTTTATTGACTTTTCAACACTCATAATTAGTTACAAGTATATAACATTTATAAACTCTACGGCTGACATTAACTTATGGCAAATTATGAGGATTTATTGAATAGTGCTTATGAAAAAGTAAAACAAATCGACACAAGTGGTGAACGATTTGAAATCCCAAAAATTCAAGGACATTTTGAAGGAAGAAAAACTATACTAACAAATTTTTTTCAGGTTGCTTCACATATAAGAAGAGACCCAGAGCATTTCCAAAAATTTATATTAAAAGAACTCGCAGCATCAGGACAAAGAGAAGGAGAACGGCTAGTTTTAAACATTAAAGTACCAAGTGCAAAAATCAATCCTAAAATTGAACAATATGTAAAAGAATTTGTCCTATGTAAAGAATGCGGTAAACCCGACACTGAGCTAGTTAAAGACGAAAGATTAACATTCATTAACTGTCTTGCATGCGGAGCAAAACATAGTGTTAGAAGTAAGATTTAAAAGATGTTTTGTGGAGCATGATGCGGAGCCGAACAATTCTAAAAGTTGCGAATAAATCAAAATTTTTTCTTGATTTAAAGCAAGCTTTTACGGATTGCGAGTAAAAACATAGTGTAAGAAGTAAAATTTAAAAGATGTTTTGTGGAGCATGATGCGGAGCCGAGAAATTCTAAAAGTTGCGAATAAATCAAAATTTTTTCTTGATTTAAAGCAAGCTTTTACGGATTGCGAGTAAAAAACATAGTGTCCGAAGTAAAATTTAAAAGATGTTTTGCGGAGCATGATGTGGAGCCGAGAAATTCTAAAAGTTGCTAATAAATCAAAATTTTTTCTTGATTTAAAGCAAGCTTTTACGGATTGCGAGTAGAGCAACTTTGTGGTAGAATTTAATTTTCTCAAGTAAAAATTCAATTATTCAAAAATAAAAATTCGTGCAAGGTTGCGAGTAAAAACATAGTGTCCGAAGTAAAATTTAATTTTTATAACGAATTTCTAAACGATTTTAGCCAATTTTGGAGAAAATCTCTAAATCCAAAGCCTTATAAAATAAATCTTATTTAAAATATTAATAAATTCAATTACAAAAAAGAACATTTGTTCTTTATTTGTGGGAAAAAAGTAATTTGATGAGGCGCTTACTTTTTTCTATAGAATTTTAATTAAACGAGGAAAAAAACAATGGTAACAGGATATTGTGTAACTTGCAAAGAAAAAGGCGTAAAAATTGATAAACCTGTAATTAGTCAAACTGCTAGAGGCGGATACATGGCAAAAGGCACTTGTGGTAAATGTAAAAAAACTACTGTATGTGCTATGATGTCAAAGGATAATGCAGAAAAAGCAATTACATCTGGTGAAGCCAAAAAAGGCTTCTAAAACCTTTTTTATTATTTTTTTTATTTTTTTATTTTTCTTTAGAAAATATTTTTAAATTATAAACCCCATAAAATTTTTATGCAAATTAATATAATTAACTCGTGTCGCTATATTGTAGCAATCTGCGATACAAATCTTTTAGGAAAAAACTTTTCTGAAGGTCAGATTCAGCTAGATGTAAAGGAATCTTTCTATAAGGGGGAAGAAAAATCTGAAAAAGAAATGATCGAGATTATTCGTGACATGGCAATGGAAGACGCAACATTCAATATTGTAGGATCTGAATCAATAAATGCAGCATTAAAAGCAGGACTTATTTTAAAAGAAGATATCAGGAAAATTAAAGAAATTCCTTTTGTAATGGTATTAATGTAAATTAATTCTTTTTCTTGCACAGCATCAAAAATTCTTTATTTCCACCTTTTTTTCCAACAATTGGAGATTCAACAATTTCAATAACTTTTACATAATCTTTAATTTCTCCTTTAATCTTTTTTAAAATTCCCGGCAATTCACTATCTTTCACTTCTTTCTTCTCAATTTCATAATGGGGTTTAATTAAACTTATAATCAGGCCATCATCTTTGAGATTTTTAACTGCATTCGGAATAATTAACTTTTGTTTTGTCCAGCCAACATCAATTGAAATAAAATCAATTTTTTCAGGTAAAGTTACATGAACTGCGTTAGTCTGATCAAGGATAATAGTTCTCTTATCATCTTTTAATACAAAATGCAATCTATTTTTTGAAGTTTCAACAGAATAAACTTTCTTGCAACCTTTTTCCAATAACACTTGAACAAATCCTCCTGTAGAACTTCCAAAATCTGCACAAATTTTATCTTTAATATCTAAATTAAATTTTTCAATTGCAAATTTTAATTTTTCATATGCACGTGATACAGGAACCATGTAAAATAAATACAAAAATAGATTTTATTACCTTTTGGTTTAATCAAAAGGAAGAACTTATTGTTTCATATAACGTTTAATTTCAGAATTATATGAATAATCTTCTGAACCTGTTGAATTCAAAATTAAAAATTCTCCGTTATTATTTTGATATATCTTGCCCATGTTCTTTTTTAATAAATTAATAAAATGTGTTTTAATATTGAAATCTTTCATTTGGGTTTCAAATTTTATTAATCTTTTTTCAGTTAAATCTTCAGGAAAAAGATTACTTGTTCCCCCTATTTCATCTGCATTGTTCAAATTATTCCAATAAAAAAATTGCAAGCCATTTGTCATTAAATAATCACCTTCTTTAAATTTTCCTTTTAATTTTCTATTGTCCATATAAGCAATAATCTCTTTTCCATATACTTTTCTCAAATCTTGTAATGTCGTAGATTTCCAATCAGTTATTACTAAATCAGTAAGAGTTTTTTGTTTAGAAAAATATCTTTTTATAATCTCTAGCATATAAAATAATCGCTTGAACCTTTTTAAAGATTTATTCTTAACCCAACATCTTTATAAAACCAGTTATGTTCTGATTTATCATGGGATTTTATAAACCAAAAGAGGAAGAAACAGAACAAAAAGTAGTTCGTGCACCACTCCCACATGGAAGAGAAGTAATTGGAATAATAGACCAACGACTTGGAGGAAACAAAATGATGGTAAGTTGTGTAGATGGCAAAAGTAGAAATTGCAGAGTTCCAGGAAGATTGAAACGAAAATTATGGCTTAGACCTGCTGATGTAGTAATCGTTGAACCTTGGGAACTAGATAATACAAAAGGAGATATTTTACTCAAATATAAACCCAATCAAATTGAATGGCTAAAGAAGAATGAATATCTTGAAAAAGAAGAAATGGAATTTTAGGGCTTAATCTTAAACAAAAAAACTTATAACCATTAAATTTTATCTTATTATATGGAAAAATTCGCTAAAATAGAATTTTAGTATTTTCCAGATATAAATTCACACAAAAGTGTGAATTTTCGGGAGCATTAGAAAAATGAAAACAATTTTATGTGAAAAAACACAGCGAATTACAACACTAAAGAAGAAATTACAAGAAAGATTAAATGTAAAAATAACAAACAAGGGAAAGGAAGTCTTTATTAATGGTAATCCTGAAGATGAATATTTTGCAGAAAAAGTAATTGATGCATTAAATTTCGGATTTTCATTTTCTTCAGCAATTTTAATCAAAGAAGGAGATTGCATATTTGAAATATTAAATATTAAAGACCATACAAGAAGAAATGACCTTGAAAGAATCCGGGCAAGAATAATTGGAACCAACGGAAAAACACTGAAAACTTTATCTGATTTAACTGAATCACATTTTGAATTAAAGGATAATTTTGTAGGAATCATTTCCCCTCCGGAAAGAATTGAAGCAGCACAAGAAGGAATAAAATCAATTATTCGGGGAGCAAAACAGAAAAATGTTTATAATTTTTTAGAAAAACGTAAAGTTGAAGATATTGAAGATTTAGGTTTGAAAAAACCAAAAAAGAAAACAAAAGAAGAAAATTAAAAAATATTCAAACAAAAAATAAAAAGAATTTTGTTAAGAATTACCTACAAGGTAAAAACATATCGCAAAAGCGAGATGTTCTAAGCGACCCGAGCAGCTCAGAGAATTTTTTAAAAATTCTCTGGGACATTCAAAAGGCGTTACTTTTGAAGTGAATCGAACCTATGAAATAAAAAGAATTTTGTTAAGAATTACCTACAAGGTAAAAACATCTCGCTTTTGCGATATGTTCTAAGCGACCCGAGCAGCTCAGAGAATTTTTTAAAAATTCTCTGGGACATTCAAAAGGCGTTACTTTTGAAGTGAATCGAACCTATGAAATAAAAAGAATTTTGTTAAGAATTACCTACAAGGTAAAAACATCTCGCTTTTGCGATATGTTCTAAGCGACCCGAGCAGGACTCGAACCTACGACCTAACGGTTAACAGCCGTTCGCTCTACCAACTGAGCTATCGGGTCAATAATAACTATAAGAATAATTTTCTTATTTAAAGGTTATTGTTTTAAAAATTTTCATTTAAGTCCTGCAATAAAATCACAATAATCTGCAATTCTTGACAATCTTTTTAAGTAAAATATCTCTCTAAAAAAATATGAAAAATAAAATCTTTTTAGATGTAAGAACCCCACAAGAATTTGAAGAAGTACATCTCAGAGATTCTTTTCTTATTCCACTTGACAAAATTGGTAATTTCATAGAACCATTACAAGATTTAAAAGAAACAATTGTAATTGTTTGCAGAAGTGGAGCACGTGCACATTTTGCCCAAAAAATTCTTGCTCAGGCAAATATAACAAACACAGAAGTTTTAGAAGGGGGGATAATTAACCTTAATCCAAATGAATATCCCCTTGAAAAAGGAATGAAAAAAATTGGAATTTAAGTAATTTTAAAAATGTCTTTACTCTGAAATTTTATGCAAAAATCTAATCAAAGAATTCAATTAGAGAAAAAAATTATTAATGCACATCAAGATTCTATTCAAATTGCAATGAATATGATGAACAAAGAATTTAACGGTGATTTTGATAAAGCACTTGCAGATGATTCATTTGTTTCTCGTATGCAAAATAAAGTTAAACAAATTTGGGATGTGTATCAGCAAGGATATAAAAGATTAGAATTATTGGAAAAAGATGAAGGATATTTGGCGATGGGAGAATGTGCAAATTTACTTGATGAAATTTCTAGCCATTTACCCAATGATTCAAAAAAAGTTTGTCATTATCCTTGTTCTGGTGTTGATTTTTATTGGGGGAGGATATTTGATAGAGTAATCTTTGAAGATATTGCATTCAATCAAGATAAAATGCCAAATATGTGGTGGGATGTTGAAACTTACGGTTATAAAAAAAGACAAGAAATTATTAAAACATTAAAATCTCAAAGGATTATTCCTCAATTAGCAAACTTAGAATTTATTACTGGAGATGCAGAGAAATTAAATGCAGGCAATAAATTTAATAATCCTTTTACAACCCTATTAGTTAAAGGAGGACATGATTTTTTGGGGCATATACAATCACGATTTAAAAATCGTCTTGTAAAATATGGTACAATCATTATCGTGAATCCTTCTAATCCTTTGAAAGAAATTGAATCTAAGCTTAAATATGATGATTATTTTAAAAAAATTTCTTTAGAAGGAACTGATTGGTTAATCCCCTATTCAATGGAATTACAAGATATTCATATTTTCCTCAAGAAGTAATTTAAGTAATTTTAAAAACATCTATCTCTTAGTAAAAATATGCATTTAGGAAAAGTAATCCAAGAAAGAAAAAGTGTAAGAAAATTTTCAAAGAAAAAACCGGATTGGAGAGATATTATTGAATGCATAGACGTAACAAGATTTGCACCAATGGCTGGAAATAATTTTTCTTTAAAATTTATAATTGTAGATGACCCAAAAACTATACAAAAATTAGCAGACGCATCACAACAGGATTTTATCGCAACTGCACCTTATGTAGTAGTCGTATGCACTGATTCAACAAGAACAGTTAATGCATATAAAGAGCGAGGAGAAATGTATTGCCGGCAACAAGCAGGAGCAGCAATTCAAAATTTTTTATTAAGAATTGAAGAAAAAAATTTATCTACTTGCTGGGTAGGGCATTTTGTAGATTCTTTAGTTAAAGAAGCATTAAAAATCCCCGCAAAAATTCATGTTGAAGCATTATTCCCTGTAGGATTCGACGCAGAAAATAAAAAAACAAGACCATTAAAAATCGATTTAGATAATATTCTTTATTTCCACAAATATGGAAACAAAAGAATGACACAACCTAAAAACGAAATGGATGTTTAAGTTATCTATTCTATCTAAAATGACTAAACTCATTAAATCTATCTCTTCAGAAATTGTATTAAAAGAAGAAGTCTCAAAAATTTTATACAACGCAGCAAAACAAACATGGTGCAATCGAAAAGGAAAATTAGGAGAATTAATTGTACCCTTTGACGATTTTAGCGGAGTTCGGGCAATCGATGTCTCCAATCTGCCATATGGTACATTAATGAATATTGGTTTTGATGGTGTCGGCACAAAAATGGAATTAGCCGAAAGAATAAATGATCATAGAACAATTGCATTTGATTTATTTGCAATGGTTTGTGATGACGCTATAGTTCGAGGAGCAGAACCGGTTTTAATCGGTTCAATCCTTGATGTAAATACTTTAGGAAAAGGAAATAATAACTTTATTGAACAAGTGAAGCAATTAACTGAAGGATATATTAACGCCGCAAAAAGTGCAAATGTCGCAATTGTCAACGGAGAAGTCGCAGAATTAGGAAACAGAATAGGGGGATTTGGAAGTAATTTTTTTGTTTTAAATCTGGCTCATAATTACATCTCCCTTAATTTAAGAGAAGATAATTGGAAAGATATCCAACTATTATCTTCATATCTTATTGAGACCAATGAGAAATTAAAAAATAAAATCTATAAGCAATTGAAAGTCCCTGAAAAAGGATTTATAGATAATGCTGATAGCTTAAGAACCTTAAACTATAATTGGGGAGCAGCAGTTGTATGGTTTGCAAAAAAAGAAAGATTATTTACCGGTCGAGAAATACAAGCAGGGGATTATTTAGTCGGATTAAAAGAAACAGGATTTAGATCAAACGGATTATCCCTTGTAAGAAAAATCATGAGGACAAATCATGGAGAAGATTGGCATAATCAAATTTATGACGGAGAAAGTTTAGGAAAATTAGTATTAGAACCTTCAAGAATCTATTCTGGTGCAGTAGTTGAAATGTTTGGAGGATTCCAAGACGAGCCAAAAGCAAAAATTCACGGAGTTGTGCACATAACAGGAGGAGGAATTCCCGGAAAATTAGGAAGAGTCCTAAAACCATCTGGTTTAGGAGCAACAATCTCAGAACCATATTCACCGACGAAATTGATGTTATATTGTCAAGATAAAGGAAATATTTATGACCGAGAAGCATATAAAACATGGAATATGGGACCAGGAATGATTATCATAACACCTGAACCTGAAAAAGTTATGAAAATTTCTAACAACCATAATATTGAATCAAAAGTAATTGGTCAAGTAGAATCTAAACCCGGAATAAGAATTTTCGATGCTGGTGTTTATTCAAAAAATAAATATTTGCATTTCAAATAAAATCTGTAATCTACATTTTTAATTTGATATATTTTTAAAACTTCTTCAAATAAATCTTGTCATGATGATCCAAATCATAAAATATAATTTTATCCTGTGTTTTATCATATTTGAAAATTAAAACAAAACTCCCATCGATATGAACACGTTTAAATTCATTTAAAGGAAATTTTAAATTCTTATAATATTCAATTGAATTTGAGGTAGCAATTTCTTGAATTTTTTTAAAAATAATATCATATCTCTTTTTATCTTTCTGAAATAATTTTACAAGAATTTTATGAAGTCCTTCTTCAATCTCAAACTCATGCATTTTCGCAACTCTTCAATAGAATTAAATTTAATAAAATTTCCTTTCTTATCTATTTTCTTTAACTTTTCGACATATTCTGGTCTTAATTCAGTTTCTAAAAAACTACTGGCATAAATGCCTGCAATGAACTCAACAGCCTGACTTTTATTTTTAAAACCCTGCTGAGCTTTAACTATATTTAAAATTCTATCCTTCTCTTCGCTAACATTTATTATTGCCTGTACCATTTTATTATAATTTATAATGAATTATAATGTTTTTAATCTTTTCAATTTCTTCTAATTTTTTAATTCTTTTTATTATTTAAGAAATTGATATATACCCATTTGTTTTAATCTCTCAATTTCTCTTTCATGTCTGAATATGTCCATAAACATATCTTTAAATGAAAGTATTGCATCAATATTCTCATAAATTTTATATTTTATTAACGAAATTCCGCATAATTTTGCAGAAAAATAATCTGCTTCTTCTTCTAAATCAGATAATTCAAATTTAATCCTATTAAAATGCCCTGAAGCGATATGACCCAGTTCATGGCCTAACGTATGCATCTCATGTGGTTTAAACGATGCATAATAAAAAATGTAAAAATCTTTTCTATTCTTTGTAGTTATGCTTGCATCACAAACTAATGGAGTTTTAATAACATTTACAACTCCATATTCATTCATTGCAACTTTTATTAAATCTTCAATTGTTTTAGGATTATATTTTGTTTTAATCTTTTCTATCTCTGTTTCCAATCTTTCAATTTTTTTTGTTCCAATCATAAAAATAAATAAAATTTTAGTTTTATAAATGTATTTTAAAAAATAAAAACTCCCCGAAGGATTTCTCCTTCGAGGAAATGTAATAAAATTATTTATTGTTTGAAAAATCTATTTATCTCCAAACATCAATTCCTAAATCCGACATCTCTCTAGATGAATGGAAAGCTTTTTCTTCAACAGCTCTACCAAGCACATATGGGGATTTAACTCCTGTCATAATAGTAATTACTCTTACTTTACCAGTAAATTCTTTACTGATTCTAGCACCAATAATCACTTGAGCATCAGGACTTAAATTGTCAGAAACTGATCTACCGATAACATCAAATTCTTCTAATTTCAGGTCAGGTCCACAAGTTACATGTATTAAAGCTCCAGTAGCACCTTTGTAATCCACATCAAGTAGAGGATGAGTTAGGGCTTGTTGTACAGCTTCAACTACACGGTTTTGTGTATCTGCTTCACCAATACCTATAACAGCCATGTTACCATTTTTCATAATTGATGAAACATCAGCATAATCTAAGTTAATTAAACTTGGAAGAGTAATTGTTTCAACAATACCTTTAATCATTGTACTGATTAATTCGTTAGCAACAGCAAAAGCTTGTTCAATAGGTAATTGTCCTGCAATATCGACTAATCTGTTATTATCTAAAACAATGCATGTATCAGTAGATTCTCTTAGTTCTTGAAGTCCGAATTCAGCTTTATCAACTCTAGCTTTTTCAGCTTCAAAAGGCATAGTAACAACAGCAATTACAACTGCTCCAGTTTCTTTAGCCAAATGACCAATTACCGGTGCAGCACCTGTTCCTGTACCTCCACCAAGACCTGCTAATACAAACACCATGTCAGCTCCACTAACGACTTTCTTTAATTCAACTATCGCTTCCTTAGCAGCTTCTCTACCAATTTGTGGTTTTCCGCCAGCACCAAGACCTTTTGTAAGTTCCTTACCGATAAGAATCTTTTCATCAGCTTTAGTTACACTTAAATGAAGTGCATCAGTATTTGCAGCATAAACTGTAGCACCATTAATACCTTTATTAAAAAGCCATGTTAGTGCGTTACATCCGCAACCACCAACACCAACAACTTTAATGCTAGCTTTACCAGCTCTTAATTCATCAAAGTTAATACTATGTGTAGCTGTGTTTTGAATAGCCTCTTTTGCAAAATCGAGTACCATCTTTTCTTCATAACCTCCTTTCATTATTCATTTTTTTTTCTTTCTCCCTTATGGGTTTTTGTCAGAAGTTTTTAAACTTATATATAGTAGATTTTCGACGAAATCTTTATATAGCTTATATATTTCCAACTATCATTAGCAGAAAAAAAGAGATCACCTCTTATTAAACAAATTTATTCGGGTTGGCACTTTGAATAAATTAATATAATAAGAAAATCAACGATTGTTGATTTAAATAAATATTGGTGATAAAAAATTAGATTTTTTTTTATTTTTTACAGAACCTTGAATAAATAGTCTTGCAAATCATCTTTCGATAATTATTTAAATCCAATTTTTTAAAAGAATGGATGATAAAACCATCAGTCCCAAGTAAAATTGAAATTATACTTAATCCTTATAATAAGATGATTAAAGATATTCATGGGAATGTTTCATCGGAAATAAAAAAACTTATGGAATTCGGATGTGATATTATCAAATTTAATTCTAATGGAGAATCTTTTGTTTATAAAAAGGGAATCATACAAGGTTATTTTGAAAATGGGACACCTTTAATAAAATATGATTATACATTAAAAAAAGAAGTACTTTTTAAATAGTTTTTAATTGACCTCAATAAAATATTATAATTAAATTAATTTTTTCAAATTCTCAGTTTTTTCCCACATCTTTATAAAATTTTTATTCGCCTTTTCCACGACCAAACTCAAGAATTTTTCATTAACTAAACATTTATTGTTAATCATTATCGGGAATTCTAATCTTTCAGTAGTATTTAATTCAACCATAAATCTTTTTCCAATTGCAATCATCCCTGACCTTTTCCAGCCGGTTAATTGTGCCTTAACAACTAAATCTGTAGCATCTTCTAATGTTTGGCAGGCTACATGTAAAATGCATTGTTCTTGTTTAAACTTAATTAAATCATCTGATTTTATCAAACTTAAATTTTCTTGCAAAGTTTTCAAATCAATTAAATCATGTGAAATAAATTCAAATAATCCCGGACCCTTTTCTTCTTGATCAAGCATGACAATAACCCTGCCGGAACAAGAAGAAGTCGTATAATATTTTTCTGAACTATTTATTTTATCGCAAAGTTCGATAATTCTTTTATCCCAGTCTCCTTTAGAAGATTTATCTTCTTTTGAAAGTATATCTTTTTTTCTTTGTAAAAATTCATCTTGAATCATTTTATTTTCATTCCTTCAGTTAAAATTTTTTAGATTCATTTAATCCAAATTTAACTCTCATCAATATTTAATATCAATTTAGTTTTTTATATTTTTCTTTTAATTTAATTGATTCAAAATTTCCAGATTAAAAGAAAAGTTAGAGAAATTTGGTTTTTATAAAAAATTTATCTTTATTTTTCTTTTGATTGGATTATTTCTGTTTTATATGGTTCAAAAGAAAAGTTAGAGAAATTCCAAATAACTTCTCAAGAATTTCACTTTATTTTTCTTTTAATTTAATTGATTCAAAATTTCCAGATTAAAAGAAAAGTTAGAGAAATTTGGTTTTTATAAAAAATTTATCTTTATTTTTCTTTTGATTGGATTATTTCCGTTTTATATGGTTCAAAAGAAAAGTTAGGGAAATTTGATTTTTAAAAAATTTATTCTTTTTTTAATATCTTTGCTTGAATCCCTTCTTCTTCACATAATTCAACAAATTCTAAAGCATCTTCTTCGCTTCCAACAATGCTTCCATAGTGCATTGGTATTGCAATTGTAGGTTTGATAATCTTTGCTGCTTCACAAGCTTCTTCGGCACTCATTGTAAAACGACCCCCAACAGGAAGTAAAGCAATAAACTTTTTCCCTTCTTGTTTATAACCTATAAGTTTTTTCATTTCTGGGATGAGGTCAGTGTCACCAGCATGATAAATTAAAACATCATGCATTTTAATCAAGTAACCGACTAAATCTTCATTTTTTGCATGAAAATGTTTATTGATATTATATGCAGGAAATGTTGAAATTTTAATCCCTAAAGCATCTAATTCTTGCCCTGGTTCAACAATTTCAATTTTTATCGGAATGTCAAATCTGGTAATTTTACTTTGTGAATCTGCTGTTAGAATAATTTTCGTTCCATCTTTGACAATTTTTTGAATATCAGCAAAACTGCAATGATCATAATGCCCATGAGTGATTAATATTAAATCTGCTTTAACCAAATCCTCTTTAATGTTATAAGGATCAATGTAAATAACTTTCGAATTAGTTATTAAAAATCCAGAATGACCCAGCCATTTAATCTCCACGTCACCTATTTTCATATATCTTTTTCGCAAAATTTGCTTTTAAATATTTCTAACTATTTTAGGATGTTTTTTTTGAATGTATCCAGATCTTTTTTCATAAAACTAGCCCCACTTGCCTTTGCATGCCCCCCGGCAACTGCATTTTCTAAACCTTGAATTCCTTTTTTCAAAAATTTGTTTAAATCAATTTTACCACTTTGGTTTCTCGCACTAATTTTAATCATATCATCCTTTGGTGTAGAAAGAATTATTATTTTATTTTCATCTTCATTGGAAAGAATACTTGAAACAATCGAACCAATATTAAATTTTGGTTCTGAGAAATAAAAATATAAATTTTTATCCGGATAATATTCTGCATTTTGATGAAATTCTTTAATTGTTTTTTGAATTTCCCCTTCAATAATATTTTCATATTTTTTTAATTCCTCTAAATTACCCTTTTTGACTAAATCATAAACTTCATGCAATTTTCCCTGAAAATAAATTATTGCATTGCCAATGGTTATTGTAATTTTTCCTGGAACAGATTCCATAATTTTTTCTTCTATTGTTTTCGGGTAAAACTTTTGGATGAACTCTAAGTTTTCTTTTTTTTGATAAACATAATCAGCAATAATTGCACTGCAAATTAACCATTTATATTTTTCTTCATCAATAACATCTTTGCCCAATTCATAAACAATTTGTGATGCACATTCTCCTTCTTTAGACTCTGATTTTGTTTTCAAAATATTCTTATAATCCTTTACCTCTTCCATTATTGGGTGATGATCAATCATGAAAATCTCAAACTCGTTATTTAATCTTTTAAAACCTTCTAAATCTGAATTTTCATTTAAATCTGTTAAAATTATCCTTGTGATTCCTTTATCTTTTAGCATCTGAATTTTCTCAGAATACATATCTTTTTTGTAAACTAAAAAATCAATAAAACTTTTTTTTAAATTTTTTGAACTTAAAATTTCTTCTATAAAAATAGCACTTGCAATTCCATCTATATCATTATGAGTTAAAATTGCAGTTTTATTCTCTTGAGTAATTGAATTTAAAAAATCAAAAAAATATATCTTTTTTCCCATAACAAATTTCATAAAATAATAATAGATTAATCCTTTAAAAAATTTTGTAATTAAAGAAAGACCTTATATTGTAACTCATTTTTTTCATCAAAAATATCATAACCCTTAACAAATTCATGTTTTATATTTTTTGTTTCGTCTTTAAAAATTTTTTTATAATAAATTTTTATTCTCTCTCCTGGTTTAACTCTTCCATCATCTCGAATCCATTGTATTCCATCTTGGCCTTCTAATTTTAATTTAAGAAAACTTTGACCACTTGGAGTTTTTTTAAAACTAGAAGATAGAACAATCCCTTCTATTATAGAAAAATTATTTTTATTTATTTCCATAAAATGGTTTAGATTAGTTCATTTAAAAATTATTTGTTTTACATTATTGAAATTATCTGTCTTTAATTTTTCATTCAGCATTTCTAATTCTTCATAAATCCCTTCAATTAAATCATAATCTTTAGCTTCTTCTAAATTAACCCATTTAAAATCTGTCAATGCAGGGCATAATTTTATTTTGTCTGTTTTTGGTTCTGCATAAAGGCTGACAATTAAACATGGGATTTTATCTGACCTAACATAAATCATGCTTGTAACATACCCAATATTTTGTATTTCAAGCCCGACTTCTTCCATAAATTCTTTTTTCAATAGATCTTCTAAAACATTATACCAGTGTTCACTAGTATCCTTTTTTCTTAAAGCATAATCCAGAACTTCTAATTTTCCCCCGGGAACAGTCCATTTATTTGGAAATGCTTTTTCCCATTCTGCCCTTTTAGCAATTAAAAATTTTCCGTTCTTTACAACAATACCTGTAACCGTAACATAATGTGTAAGATTTTTATCAACCATGGAAAATTTCAATCATGATTATATTTAAATAGTTCCTCAAAAAAATTGAGTAATGGAAGAAAAAATATTATCTGCATTTTTATATAGTAAAAAACTAAAATTTAGCGAAATAGAAAAATTTGTTAAAACTCGATCAAATAAATTAGCATACCATCTTAAAAAATTAGAAAATCAAGGCATCTTAATTAAAGAAAAAGAATTTTATTATCTTTCAGAATTTGCTCAAAAAATTATTCCTTATCTCTCTTCAAAACAATCTGCATTACCCGTAATCTTAATTGCAATAAAAGAAAAAGAAAAGATTTTTTTAATAAAAAGAAAAAAAAGACCTTTTTTAAATAAATTATCCTTGCCGGGAGGAAGATTACTCGTTGGTGAAGAAATAAGTGATTCTGTAAAAAGAATAATGAAAGAAAAATTTTCAATTAATGCTAAATTTTCAAAAATAAATTCGGTAAGTTTGGAGCATACAATAAAAAACAAAAAAAAGATTCATTCGTTCTTATTAATTTTTGTAACTGCAACAACAAAAGATAAAATTAATTATTCAACATTAAACAAAAAAGAAATGATAGCAAGCGATTATGAACTAATCAAAAATAATCTTGATAAAGAAATAAAAATAAATACTTTTTTAACTAAGTTGTAATTTTTCAATGCTTCTTGCGATTTGTAGCATCTTCTCGTCTTGGAACTTATCACAGGCAATTTGCATTCCAACAGGAATTTTATTTATCTCTCCGATAGGAAGTGATAAAGCACAATTGCCAACAATATTCATCGGAGATGTCAAAGCATCATATTCAAACATCTCTTTACTTGAAATTTTATCTCCAATTTTATGAGGTAATCTTGGAACAACAGGAGAAATAATGCAATCTACTTCCTTGAAAATCTTTTCAAATTCTTTCTTAAGTAATTCCCGAGCTTGAAGAGCTAAATGATAATTTCTTCCTTGATGTTCTGCTTTTGTAATTTCGCTTCCCCCTAAAATTCTTCTTAACACCTCTGGACCGCATGCTTCTTCAACTTTTTTGCCATAACGTCTTCCATCAAGTCTTCTGGTTGCAGAATAAAACTCAGTATAAACAATCGGAAAATATGTCGCAATGGCTAAATCTAAATGAGGGATATTAATCTTTTTTAATTCCCAATTATATTTCTTGCAAAATTGTTTTGTTTTATCATCTATTAATTTTTGAATCTCTTTATTACTAATTTCAAAATCTAATAAACCCACAACAATTTTTTTTGGAATTTCTTCAACTTTCTTCAAATTAATCGATTTTGATTCTTCAGAAATTGAATCGCATTCATCATAACCTTGAATAACGCTTAACAATAATGCTGCATCTTGCACATTTTTCGTTAATGGTCCGATTTGATCAAAACTCATGCACATATCAATTAAACCATATCGTGAAACAAAACCATAACTTGGTTTAACACCGACTACCCCGCAATGTGAAGCAGGAACCCTTATACTTCCCCCAGTATCACTTCCAAGAGCCATATCACAAAAATTAGCAGCAACTGCAGCACCACTACCCGAAGAAGACCCCCCGGCAACTAATTCAATATTAATCGGATTTTTTGTAGGACCAAATGCAGAAGTCTCTCCGCTCCAACCACAAGCGAATTCGTCGCAATTGGTCAATCCTAAAATAAGCCCATCCTCCTCTTTAATTTTTTTAACAACAGTAGCATCATAAGGTGCTTTATAATTTTCTAATACTTTAGACCCGCAAGAAATATTCATCCCTTCAATATTAATATTTGCTTTTAAAACAATAATCTGTCCTGCAAGTTTCCCGGCTTTTTTCTTAGAAATTTTTTCATCAATCTTTCTTGCTTCTTCATTGATATTCGGATTTAATTGCAAAATAGCATTTATCTTTTTACCATTTTGGTCGTTCTTTTTTATTTCTTCTAAATATTTTTTTAATTTTTCGACGGTTTTCATTTTAAACTAACATCCGTAAAATCATTTTTAGTTAAATATGAAATATTTTTGCAACAATCTATTAAATGATGTGATACAGAAAATTTTGAATGTCTTTTTCTTTCATAATAAGAAGAAAGTATCACATCGACTTTTTTAGTTTTTAATTCATTTATGATTGGGCAAAAATCAGTATCACTCGAAACAAGAATAATCTTTTTAATATCTGGAAAATCTATCGGAACAAAACTTAATCTCATAATTAATAATGTATCAACACCTTTTTGTTTAAATACTTCTTTTCTTTTTTCAATTATTTTTTGCACCCTTCCTTCTTCTATTTGAATGATGGAATTTTTTCTTAATTTAGAAATAAATTTATCATATTTCTTTTTTTTATCATCTTCTTGGATTGTAGAAGGATTGCTTTGAAAAGGGGGTGCTGTGAAATAAAATATCTTTTTACAAATTAAATTCTGTTTTTTAGCTAGATTTTGGGCAAATTTAATTAAATCATAAGATAAATATTTTCCTTCTCCAAGATATTTTGAAATTTTAGAAAGAAATCCTGAATCAACAAAAACTAATGTTTCATTCATAATAATCTCCTATAATCCAAAAAGAAAATCATCCGGCAACCTAAAAGATCACCGGGGAACATGTTAGAATAATATGCTCTGCTTTCTTTATAAGTGTTTTGATTTTTCATTTTTTCTTCAAAACCAAAACCTCTTGGTCTTTATTTATCCCTTGTTTATTAATTGCATAATTTTTCCAATCTCCGATAAAGACATCAAAGCCTTGTTTTTTTGCGAACATTTCGATTGTTTTTTTAGAATAATAATATTTAGTAATCTCTGCTCCGGAAATTGTTCCCCCTTCAGGGTTTCCTGATTCCTTAAAAAACTTTAATCCAAATTCATCTCCATCCCGCAATTCTATTGTTTTTCCGTATGGAACTTCTTTTCCATTATATGTATATTTAACATTTGTCGAATGAGATTTTAATTTATCTGTAATGCTTAAGTCTGCTATAAAAGAACCATTAGGCATAATCTTTTGAGCCAAAAGAGTAAATAACGTTTTAGGGTCTTTAATATGGTCAAAGGAATATTTCATAATTGCAATATTCAATTTATTATCTTCCAATCGTTGAAGATAATTAAAAGCATCCTCTTCAACAAAATTAATTACTTGTTTTCTTTCAGGATTTTGTTGCAAATATTCTTTTGCTAATTTTATCATTAATGGAGAAAAATCAACCCAATTAATTTGTCCTTTCGGTTCTTTTAAAAGTTCATTAAATAATAAATCATATCTATCTGTATGTGCTCCTGCTCCCAAATCACTAATATGCCAAGGTCTTGAAAATTGTTTAAGTTCTTGAAGAGCAATTCTTTCAAGAATTTGTGCAACAGCAATATTTGAAGGATTTTGTTGATGTTCTACATATTTCTTTAAAGATTTTTTCTCAAAATACATTCCGGTATGTTTATTTTGTATTTTCATTTTAAACTTAAAATCTCCTGAAGATTTTTACTAATCATCTGTTCTTTTTCTTCTTTTTTTGAATCTAATGAATCAATCATTGCCAAAGAAACCCTTGGGTCTCCAAAAGGATAATCACTGCCAAATATGATTTTGTTTGCCCCAAATCTTTCATAAATTTTTTTTAATATCACTGCATATTGAATTCCGGAGGTTTCAAAATAAACATTTTCCGGAAAATTATAATTATCTAATTTAAAAAAAGTCCCAGTAACAGAACCAGAATGTACTGCAATTACTGGAACATGTACTTTTCTTGCTAAATTAGATGTTCTTCCAAGGGTTGAATAATCTTTAGATTCATTAGTATGCACAAAGATTGGAAGATTTATTTTATTAACAAAATCAATAACTCTATTATCATCTATTTCAATTTTACCAATATCCGGATGAAATTTAATTGCTTTATATTTTTTATCAATTTTAGACGGCAAATCAAATACATTAAACCAATAGATTGGAATCACTGAACTATTTTTATTTGCTTCAATTAACACTGAATTATTATCGGGTGTAGTTTGATTCGTAAAATTTTCAGGTAAACCTATTGGGGTAACACAATATTTTGAGATACCCATTTTTTTTGCAAGTTTTTCATAGTCTCTAAAATTTCCCCAGATTTTTTCTTTAGACGGAATTCCTCCCAAATGCAAATGTGAGTCTATCATCACCATATCTTCTTCTCCTGCAAAATCTTGTTTAGTTTTCCTTGCGTAGGCAAGGCTAGATTTTGCGGAGTTAAAATTTGCTTGCAAATTTTATGCTTCACCATATCTTCTTCTCCGCAATAATTGAATCCTTGCTTTTTTCAGGAGCATTTTCAAACATGATTTCTTTATTTAGTTTAAGCGGTTTAGAATTAGCATCTTCGCTTCTTTCTCTGACTTTGATTTCTGATTTTAAGAATTTATCTTTATTTATTATTGGTTTATCTTCGTTTAATTTAACCTTCGAAAGTTGTTTAGAAAAATCATCAATGATTTTATTAGCCTGTTTTCTAATATCTTCCTTTTCTTCTTCTGTAACTTCATGCCATAAAAAATCCATATTCCAATTAAATTAATAAGGTTTAAAAGATTAATGTTAATCTCTTCAACTAATTTATTTGTCGTTAAATTTATTAGTCCTTTTTATTTATATCCATTATGAAAGAAGCACGGAAATTTTTAATCTATATCCTTATTTTTTATGTATCCTTCTTTTTAATTGCATTTCTAAATCAGGAACGAATTGAACATTTTATCGAAGAAAAAATCAAAGACGGAGGATATTTTTTTGTTTTTTTCTTTAGTTTTTTAATGGACGTATTAGATCAGCCGATTGGTCCTGAAGTTCCCGGAATAATTGGAATTCTTTTCAATTTAGATTATCTAATAGTATTTTTATTTTGTGCAATTGGAAGTTTAATCGGAAGTTTGTTCAGCTTTTCTTTTGGCAAATATGTATTATCCAGTAAAATTGAATTACTTTGCAAATCTAAAAAATATAACAAATATTGCAAAACTTTTAAGCAATATGGGAATATCAGTTTATTAATTGCATCACTTACCCCTGTTCCTTATGTCCTTTTTTGCTGGCTTTCTGGAGCATTTAAAATGAAATTAATCAATTTTTTTATTTATGGTATAATTCCCAGAACAATAAGAATTTTTTTAGTCTTGATAACAATAAAATTTTTCTTATAATTTTCTAAATCCAATCCCCTAATCTTTTTTGTGCTTGGATGTCCTTTAATAAAATACTTTTCTTAAAAATTTCTTCAGGATTAAATTGATGTTTTATTTCACTAATTTTTTTTGTGCTCAACAAAAGTTCTTCTTTATCCTTAAACTTCATGCTTCGATTTTCAAATGCCTTATGAACACTTTCACGCACAACCCATACTCCCAAAGAGGCCCAATATGTAGGTTTTTCAAGCCTTATAACTAAAACACTTGCTTGCCGTTTAATTTGGCTTAAATACTCCAGTATTGGCAATCTCGTAGCATAATATCCTCCCTGAGTATTCGACGCATAATATTTTCTGCCATGATAATTTTCATAATCTGTTGAAGCCTTTATTTCACAAGACAAATTCCAAGAACTGCCCGGCAAATAAAGTTCAAAAAGTTCAAAACTCCAAATATCCGGGAATAATAAAATTAGATAAGCATTGCCCAAAAATTCTCCAAAAAATAATTCATAATCTTCTACCCATTTATAATTTTTAACTTCTGAAATTAATTTCTTACTAATTATATCATCTGTCGCAGTAATGCTCCATCTCGTCGGAACCAATTTTTTATTTTTCTTTAAACCTAAAACCCCGACACTTAAAATCTTGCTTAAAGAATATTCATTAAAATTTTTTTTATATAAAGTTTGAATACCCTCTGTTGCTTTTATCTCATCATTAATAACTTTATCTACCATTTTATGAACCTTAACATTTGAAGTTATTTTTGCTTCTTTCAATTGTGCTTTCATACCATATGGGGTAAGAACTCTGTCAACTTTTTTATCAAAATTTAATCTATTCTTTAATTCAATTTCAATATCAACAGGTTTAGAAGCAATTGCAATTTCTTGTGCAATGTTAATTAATTTATTGCTTAATTTTAAGTCTTGGACTTTCGTTTGAAATTTTGAATTTAAAAGTCCCTCTCTTAAACGAATTACATCCTGAATCTCAAAATTATTTTTTGACCAAAATTTAGCATCATCATAAACCCAAGCATTTTCGTCTTTTTCTAACGGAGATAAAATTCCCACATTTACCAAAGGGTATTGAAGTTTCGAGCCAATAAATACACTTGGCGGGGAAATACTGTCTATCTTTGAAAGATTTTTAAAATTTTGAACTTTAAATTTTGTTTGTGCAATTTTCTTTATAACTTCAAATTTAATATTATCTGGCATAAACTACAAAAATTTTAAGAGTATTTATTTTTTTAGAAATTCAAAATTATCTATCCGTAAAAAAAGAATATAAATTCTTATAAATAAAAGACACTTTATTTTTTTAATTAATATGTGTCAAACAATGAATTATCCTCACAACCAATCAGTTGTCAACAAAATAATTGATATTGCTCAAAATGATATTAATCGTTGGAATCCAAGAATTTTAGAAAATATCCTTGAGGATAATACTTGGATTGGGATGATTGAGTTTCCCGGTGACAACGGTATTTTTATTGATTATACCACTAAGTTAGACACAACTTCGCGTAATTATTTAGAGAATCATGAAAAACTTCTTGATATTTTTACTGATCCAAAATATGAATGGAGTAATTGCTAAAAATGACTGATTATGAATATTTAACTCGAATTGCAAATCATCTGCAGGAAATTCAAAAAATTGATCCTTTTTTAGGAAAATTAATTGAAAAAGATAATTCTTTTTTTGGACTTGTAATTTTAGATGAACTATTTGGAACAACTAATTCAAATAGCATTATTATTGATCATCAAATGCCTATCCCTTCTGAATCTAAAGTTTATCTTTCTTATCTTGAAATGATTTTAAATGATTTTGCAAATCCTTCTACAAAATTTTCTTTTGGAAATGACAATTATACCGAGATAAATTATGGCATTGAATATCATGCATAATTTAAAAAATTAAATTTTATACCCGTTATGGATAAAGATTATTTAGAAATGATTGAAACAGATTTTAAAGTTGTACAAAATCAAGACCCTAAATTAGCAAAAATAATAAAAAAAGAAAATTTATTTTTTGGTTTTGTCATTCATGAAACATTTGAAGATTTAAAAAGTTCTAGTCTCTTAATTGATTATACCCAAAAAATGCCTAATGATATTCAGGAATATGAATCTCTTTTCAATTCTTTTGTTAAAAGTATGCTTCCTCCTAAAACCAAAATCTCCTACAATGGAATTAATTATGAATTTAATCTGTCTCGGGAGTATAATGCTTAATATTTAACAAACTTTAAATATCCTTTTTCATCATAAAAATAATGACAAAAATTGATTTAGTAAAATTGCAAGAAAAAAGAATTCTTATTAAAGATATTTTTGACAAAAAAAACCAAGTAGTAGAATTTGCTGGTTGGGTTCATAATACAAGAGATTTAAGCAAAGTAAAATTCCTTGTTGTAAGGGATATTTCCGGATTAATTCAAGTTACAGGAATAAACGGAAAAACCCCAAAAGAAATTTTTAATGATATGGAAAAAATTCCTCGGGAATCTGTTGTTTATGTCAAAGGTCAAATGGTTGATTCAAAACAAGCTGTAGGAGGTAAAGAAATTAATCCTGAGGAGATAATTGTTCTTTCCAAGGCAGAGGATTTGCCAATAGATGTTTCAGATTTTTCCAAGACAGAATTACCTAAACGTCTAGATTATCGGTTTGTAGATTTGCATCGACAAAGAACTCAGGCAATTTTTAAAATTCAATCAACAATTGGAGTTTCGTTTAAAGAGTATTTTGTAAATAAAGGATTCATGGATGTACATTTACCATCAATTATTGGTGCAAGTTCAGAAGGTGGAACTGATTTATTTAAAGTAAAATATTTTGAACAGGATGCATTTTTAGCACAATCTCCTCAATTATATAAACAGATGGTTGCTTGTGCTGTAGAAAAGATTGTAACGATTACTCCTGTTTGGAGAGCTGAAAAACATAATACTGTAAGGCATCTTAATGAATGTCGACAAATGGATATTGAAATTGCATTTGCAAATGCAAAAGTTGTTATGCATGAAATGGAAGGAGCAGTAAAATATATTGTAGAGCAGGTTTTAAAGAAAAATAAAAAAGAATTAGAATTATTGGATGTAAAATTAAAAATTCCGGATGTAAAATACATGAAATTTTCTGAAGTTAAAGAATTAATGGATAAAGAAGGTGTCGAATGTGGCGACGATGATTTAAGCGGTGCTTCTGAAAAAAAACTTGATGAATTATTCCCGCATACATTAGTTTTTGTGTATGACTGGCCAATGATTGGAAAACCATTTTATATTATGCCTAAAGATGAAAATGCAAATTCAAAATTAAGCGAAGGTTTTGACGCAATCTATCGGGGGATGGAAATAAGTTCTGGAGGGCAAAGAATTCATATACCGGAATTATTAGAAGCAAGATTAAAAGCTAAAGGATTAGATAAAAAAGACTTCAAGACTTACATAGATAGTTTTAGATTTGGTGCTCCTCCGCATGCAGGATGGTCGATTGGAATTGAAAGATTTACCCATGTCCTTTTAGGATTAGCAAATGTTCGGGAAGCATGTTTATTCCCTCGTGATAGGGATAGATTATCTCCTTAGATAATTTAAACTATATTTTATTTTATGACAATTATTTAAAAGATGAGCTAATTGTATGATTTATGGCTTCTGAGGAAATCCAAAATCCGCAAATTTATACTATTGGGAGTTTTGAAAATGATGGTTGGAGAGATTTAATGATTAATCGACTAAGAAATTTTGATTTTAATGATCCTCGAAACCACAAGCAAAGTTCTATTACCCGACTGGATTATGAAGATATGAATGCTGCAATGAATTCTGATATTGCTTTAGTTTATCTGCATTCTGGCAGAAGAGCTGGGACAATGTCATACTCAGAATTGGGTGGAGCAAGAGCAAAAGGTAGATGCATAATTGCAGTTGATAAAAACGAAGAAAAAGACTCCTTGATAAAAAAAATTGCCTCCCATTATTATTCAACTGAGGACGGAGTAATTGATTTAATAGAAAATAATAAATACTTTCCAAAATACCCTCCAATTAAAGCAGTTGATAAAACAAAATCAAAAGATAAATATAAAAATATTTTATTTACAGGAGATTTAGCCTCGATGGATTCGTTAATTAATGAGATGGCTAAAATAAAAACTATTTATCTCGGAAAAAATTTATCTCCTTTAATAAATTTTTCAGATAAAATTGATTTAATTATTGTAAACTTCGATGAAGGAAAACTTCATGATACTTATGGTCTTTTTTATATGGGTATAGGCTATGCAACAGAGACGCCGATTTTAGAATTAGAGGGCAATATTATTCCGTATCCCCCTCTGATTGGTTTAGCAAGAAGGGTTTTAATTGGCTCAAAAAGATTTGATTATGCTAAAGATTATTTAACTAATCTGGAATCTCAACATATTGACGATGAAGCACTGATTTATTATCAATTAATGAAAAAATATAATTTTACTGGTAATATCTAAAAAATTATATTGGATTATCTATAACTTTAAAAACTCTTTTAATTTAAAATTTCTATTAAAAAAGGAGTGAAAAAAGATGCCTAAAAAATGTATTTATTGTAATATTGAAATCTCTGATTCATCAGTAATTGATTTTTGTGATCGATGTGGAGTAGGTGTTTGGGGGCAAAAAATGTTTCAAACAATAAAAAAAAGCATGGAAGAAGCAAGAGATAAGGATGATTTATGCTCTACTAATACTTCTCCAACAATTCTTCCCAAAAAAAAATTTTAAATAGAGATTAAACTTTTTGGATAATCTTTGATTTTTCAAAAAATTTCATAAAACAAAGTTTTTTAAACCACATATTTTTAAAGATAATTATGAGTAAAAGAAAATCAGTAAGAACAAGAGGAAAATTACAATTAAGTAAATATTTCCAAGAATTAGCTCCCGGAGAGACTGTTGCAGTTGTAAGAGAACCTGCAGTTCAATCAGCATTTCCGGAACGACTTCAGGGACGAACAGGTTTTGTTGAAACAAAACGAGGTAAATCCTACGTTGTAAAAATTAAAGACCAAAATAAAGAAAAAACTTTTATTATTGATTCAATACATTTAAAAAAAATAAAGAAGATAGAATAAGATGATAAACGATTTAAAACCTTTAAGTATGGCAGAAGCATTAGGATATATCGGTGATAGTGAAGCTAATGCTGAAATTAGTAATTTTATACAAAAATTTACAACATTAAATTCAAAGAAAGCTGTTGAACTAAGAGAAAAATTAGAAAAACTTGATATTATGAAATTAAAGGACGAATCAATTGTAAAAATAATTGATTTAATGCCTGAAAATTCAGAAGATTTAAATAAAATTTTTGTAGGTCTAAACTTAGATGAAGATGAAACAAAAAAAATACTTGACATTGTTAAGGAATTCAAATAAAGAAGATGGCAAAAGAAGAAACTGCAATAATACTAGAATATTTACCCAATGGTTATCCTTTGGAGAAAAAAATGATGCCTATAGCTCAAGCCATTGGAAAGGAAAATATGACTCTTTTGGAACTTGTGCCTAGAAGAGGTATAAATCTTGAAATAGGTGAAGAAGTTTATATTGGTCAGGGCAAAAGAGATAAAATTTATTACATTCTTGGAAGACTTCATAGAGAAAAATTAACAGAATCCGCAAAAGAACGTTTGCAGGATTTTATTAAAAATATCGTTCAGGAAAAAGAAAAAACATTTATCGAATTTTTTAATAATTCAGATGCAATAAATAAACGAATTCACCAAATTGAATTACTTCCTGGTTTAGGAAAAAAGCATATGCAAGAAATATTAAAACAAAGAAAGGAAAAAAAATTTGAATCTTTTGAAGACATGAAAAATAGAGTTCAAAATCTTCCTGATCCTGAAAAAGCGATTGAAAAAAGAATTTTTCAGGAATTAACAACTCTTGAAAGATATAATTTATTTGTAAGATAAACTTATAAACCTTAAATTTGATAACACTTATAAAATGGAACAAAAAATGGCAGAACAAAAACGTGAAGAAAGAATAGTGAGAATTTTGTCAAAAGATATCGAAGGTATAATGAAAGTTTATCCTGGATTAACAAAAATTAAAGGTGTTTCATGGAGTCTTTCAAACGCAATTTGTAAATCATTAAAAATTGATAAAAATAAAAGAATTGGTGTATTAACTGAAAGTGAGATTGCTAAAATTTCTGAATTTGTTAAAAATCCCACAGTTCCGGAATATTTATTTAATCGAAGAAAAGATTTTGACACTGGTGAAAACCAACATCTTGTCGGAAGTGATTTAGATTTGAAAAAAGAATTTGATATTAAAAGATTAAAAAAAATAAAAAGTTATAGAGGAATCAGGCATACAGCTGGTTTACCGTTAAGAGGTCAAAGAACTAAATCTCACTTCAGAACAAACAGACGTAGAGGTTCAGGTATTAAAAAGAAAGGAGGAGGTGCAACAGGAGGAGCAGTAGCAGTAAAAAAATAGCTTTAATTTAAAATGAAAAGAAAACATAAAAATTATTCAAGACCAAAAAGACCTTTTGATAAAGCAAGAATTGATGAAGAAGCAAAAATTAAAAATGATTTTGGTTTAAAAAACAAAAAAGAAATTTGGAAAGCGATTGCAAAAGTTAAAGTAATGAGGGAAAAAGCAAAAAAATTAATCGCTGCAAGTCCTGAAGAACAAAAAGCTTTATTTGAAAAGTTAAATAAGATTGGCTTAAAAGTAAATTCTATCTCAGATGTTTTAGCTTTAGATAAAACAGATTATTTAAAAAGAAGACTTCAAAGTGTTGTATTTAATAAAAAATTGACTACAACTGTAAAAGATGCAAGACAATTAATTGTTCATAAAAAAGTTTTAGTCGACGGAAAAGTAGTGGATAAACCCTCATATGCTGTTCCTGTTGAATTTGAAAATAAAATTAGTTTAAAATTAAAAACCAAAAAAACTGCTAATAAATTAAAAGAAGAAAAAATTTAAACAAAATGACAAAAGAAGAAGAATTAATTATTGAAGAAGAAACAGAAGATTCAAAACTCAAAAAAGAAAAAAAGAAAAAGGAAGTAGAAGCTGTTTTGAATATTTATACTTCTTTCAATAATACAATTGCACATTTAACAGATATGTCTGGTAAAACTATTTCAAAAATTACAGGGGGGATGGTTACAAAACATTCAAGACTAAAAGCAAATCCGACTATTGCAATGTTTATCGCTAAAAGATTAAATGAAGAAGTAAAAGATTTAGGTATCAAATCATTATTTGTAAGAATCAGAACAAAAACCGGGAATCCGGCACCTGGTCCTGGAGCAAATGCAATTATTAAAAGTTTAACTCGTGAAGGATTTAAAATTATAAATATCCTTGATACTACAAGAACACCAAGAGGTGGTCCAAAGAAGAAAGGAGGTAGAAGAGGACGTAGACCATAAGTTTAAATATCCTTTTTTATCTATTTTTTTATGAAACTAATACAAAAAAACGAAAATCAAATAACTTTTCAAGCAGAAGTTGAAGAAAGTTTAGCAAATGTTATTAGAAGATATGTATATCAAATACCTGTTTTAGCTGTTGATGAAGTAGAAATGATTATGAATGATTCTCCTTTATATGATGAAACCCTCGCTCATAGAATTGGGTTATTGCCTTTAGTGACAGGAAAATCAGTAAATTTTAACTCAAAAGGTGAATTAAAATTACATTCAAAAAAAGAAGGAATGGTTTATTCCGGAGAATTAACTGGAGATGTCAAATTAGTTTATGATAATATGCCTTTAACAATTTTAGATGAAGGTCAGGAATTAAAACTTGTTGCAACAATTAAAGCCGGAAGAGGAAGTGAACATTCAAAATTTGTTGCAGGATTAATGTTTTATCGAAATATTGTTGAAATTAAAATAGATAAAGATTGTCCAATTGAAGCTGCTGAAGTTTGTTCAAATCATTCTTTAGTATTAAAAGATGGAAAAGTTGTTGTAGCAAATTCAGATACTTGTGATATCTGTGATGCTTGTACTGAAGAATGCAAGAAGAAAGGTAAAGATTCAATCAAAATTACACCTACAAAAGATTTAATGATAACAATTGAATCATTCGGTCCAATGAATTATGAAGATATTTTTAATAAATCAATTGATGTTTTAAAAAAAGATTTAGCTGAAATCTCAAAAGCTCTTAAGTAACTATTTTTAATTCTAAATTAGGAAATCTTTTATATAGTTAATTAATTTATTATCCTATTACGCGGGGGTGCCGGAGCGGTCAAACGGGACAGACTCAAGATCTGTTGGCTTAGTGCCTACGCAGGTTCAAATCCTGTCCCTCGCATAACAGGATTTGAACCCCAAGGTTCAAAATACTTCAACTGCACTGTCTGTTGAAGACTTCAGGTTTCCTGAAGTTTCAGAGATTTTCAATCTCTGAATTCCCAAAAATTTTTTTGAAATTTTTTAGGACCTGTCCCTCGCATAACAGGATTTGAACCCCAAGGTTCAAAATACTTCAACTGCACTGTCTGTTGAAGACTTCAGGTTTCCTGAAGTTTCAGAGATTTTCAATCTCTGAATTCCCAAAAATTTTTTTGAAATTTTTTAGGACCTGTCCCTCGCATAACAGGATTTGAACCCCAAGGTTCAAAATACTTCAACTGCACTGTCTGTTGAAGACTTCAGGTTTCCTGAAGTTTCAGAGATTTTCAATCTCTGAATTCCCAAAAATTTTTTTGAAATTTTTTAGGACCTGTCCCTCGCATAACAGGATTTGAACCCCAAGGTTCAAAATACTTCAACTGCACTGTCTGTTGAAGACTTCAGGTTTCCTGAAGTTTCAGAGATTTTCAATCTCTGAATTCCCAAAAATTTTTTTGAAATTTTTTAGTTTACTTCGCATAAAATGTGTTGAAATAATTTATTTTTAAAAATAATTAGAAATCTTTTTATAGTTTCAATTAGTATTTTCAATATGGTAGTAGGTGTAACATTCTTTATTATAGCTGTATTGATTATAGCTATTTGGGTGATTATTGAAATACAAAGATTAAAGCATAAAATATTTGCAATTGTCCTAATCTTATTAATCTTATTCTCTTATATTAGTGCAACAATTATTTTTAGAGATCAAGATCTTGATTTTAAAACTATTCCCGGGGTAATTAAAGCAAGCAAAATTTATTTCTCTTGGCTTTTATCTGTATTTGGAAATGTAAAGATAATTACAACTAATGCTGTAAAAATGGATTGGTCCGGTGAAAATATTTCTGTAAATAAAACAGATTCAAAAAAAAATGAAAGTTCTGTTATTAATTCTATTTTTCCTAATAATTAATGCCCTATTAATTATTAGCAATAATGATTTGAGGATGTATCAATCTGAGGATGCAAAAACTTTTTTGAATTTTTATTCAGATTGGATAAATAAAATTTATATTAATGCCCAATCTTTAACTGGAAATATAATTAAACTAAAATGGTTGCCGGAAAGTAATATTTAAATAGTATATATTATTAAATATAATAAGATGGTTAAAAAAAATATTCCCAAAAAAGTTGTAAAAAAGGCAATGCCTAAAAAATCAATTAAAAAATCTGCTCATAAAGAAAAGATTGTTCAAAAATCAATTTCTAAAGATGTTAAGATTGAAAATACCTTAAAAAAGAAGATGAGCATTATAACTAAGAATTTAATATTGTTCTCTATAATGTTTATTTTTTCTGTAGTGCTTTATATTACATCAAGTACTGAAATCTATGAAAATCTTTTTATATTATTATCAATAATGTTCGGTTTTTTAACTATAACATTTTTATTAATAATCTTAATTTCTTTCTTCTTAAGACTTTTTAAAAAGTAAAAAAATATAATTTTTATATTTTAAAACTCAAGTAAAAATTTTTCGAATATTAATCTAAATATAATAAAAGCCTCCTCGGAGGATTGAACTCCGGACCTCTACATCTTCGGATTTAGCTATAAATTACCAATGTAGTGTTCTACCGACTGAACTAAGAAGGCTTAAAAAAATTAATTCTTTATAGTATAAAAGTTTTATCATTAACAAATTTTCAAACTTTTGTCAAAAGATTTATATAACATTTTAAATATAATATCTTAGTTTAAAATGGTCATTAAATCTCAAGAAAATTCCTTTGGTGCATGGGCTTTTTTAATAGGAGTCATTTTAGCTATTATCATTGGATTATCAACATCTTTAATACCCATTCCTGCTTTAAGAGTTTATAGTGCACAAATTTATGCAATATTAGTTCTTTTAGGATTAATTGTAGGTTTTACTATCCAAGTTTCAGGTAAAGATTCTCAGGCATTTTTATTAGCAGGAGCAATTTTAGTTGTAATCAGTAAATTTGGAATGGAAAGTGTTACAGGTTCTTTAATTGGATTAGGAGTGGGTGATACAGTTTCTTCTGTTTTTGGGGCATTATTAGTTTTGTTTGTTCCAGCAACAATGATAGTAGCATTAAAAACTGTTTTTAATCTTGCTAAGATTTAATCCTTTTTGGAAGAAATTCATAAAGCTCAGTATTTAAATCCAAATGCCATAATTCTCCTCTATCTGCAAGTCTAATTGTTTCATGCTTATCACATAAAGTTTTTAATGCATGTTGTGGATAAGGTTCTAAAACTTCATAATGGCTTGTTAACACAATTATATCATTATTCATAAAAGGTTTAATCATATCATCAATCTCACACAACTCCTGATAACTTAAAATTCTCCAATCAATTGGTTGTAATCTTGAATCAATATGATAAGAAGCACCAAGAATTTTAGCCACAGGTTTTATTGTTTCTTGTGCTCTTCTAGCAGGAGAAGAAATTAAAACAACATTATGATAATTATCTGCTATCCTCTTTATTTCTTGAGCCATAATCATTGCCTGAAGAAATCCTTCTTTATTTAAACCCTTAGTTGCTTTATCATAAACACAATGTCTTTCTAAAAAGAAATGTTTCATAATATTATTAATCACTAAAATTTTATAAAATTTTGTGTAATTCATTCACATATTTTAAATTAATAATTTTATTATTGTTCAAATCCATTCTGGGACAGGCAGTATTAACCCATGAATCAATATTAAAGTTTTCAAACTCATTTGTGTTTAAATTATTGGCAATGAATAAATAACCTTTTTTATCCTTAAGATTATTTTTAAAATCTAAAGCTTGTTTCAAATTTTCTTGCCCCGGTTTTGTTGAAACAAGTATCCCAATATTTTTTGCACTAAGATATCTTACATATGAAGCTTTTTGATTCTTTTTCATATTTTCAATTTGTTCATTAGAAATTTTTTCTAATTTATTATGGTCCAGTAAAAATACCGGTAAATTTGTTTCATATGCAAGAGATACGGCATGAAATTTACCGTTACTTATCAAAAGTATTGCCTGAATTTCTTTAGAAAATTTTGGATTACTGCATCCTAAAACCTGTAAAATTATTTTCACATCATGCGTATCTTTTAATCGATTTTTTATCTCAAACGCAATATCCTTAAATTGAATTGAATAAGCAATAGCAATGTTTTTTGGAAGTTTTTTTGATAAATCATTAATAATTAATTCATCTAATTTTAATTTTGATTTTACAGGTATAAATAATGTTTTCATATTTTAAATAAATAAAAAGAGATTTTAAATTTTAGCATGGGAATGCGGAGGGTCGAACTCCGGACCCCTTGATCTTCAGTCAAGTGCTCTCCCGCTGAGCTACATTCCCAATAAGTCGAATTAAAAACTATTTTTAAAACCTTCTAAAGAGAACTTTGAATAAATAGTTTCACAAAATCATTATGGTTTTAATGACGGAAATGTATGAGGATAAAATAAAAAATGTAAGTTGGGAATAGGCCACCTTCTGTCAAACTTCGTAATCGAACAGTTTGTGTTAATATTTAACTAAGCGGCTTAATTGCCTTGCACCGGTCAAGATGTTCGTTTCATCATATTTAATACTTCTTAACTCCACGCTTGTTTCATTGTTCCGTATTAACTGTGTCGTTTCTGTACCAGAGCTCTACCTTTCAGTAGCCCTTTTTCAAGGATAACCCTTGCATTTAAGCAAGCCTCTATTACGAGGGGTGGGCGGACCTTCCTCAGAACTAAATTTCGATACTTAACGAAATTTGCTTATCTAAAAGCTAAGTCCCGAAATCCAACGAAATCTTAAGATTTCGTGGTGCAAAACTTAAAAAGTTTTAGCATAACTACCCAACTTACAAAATAATTGGTAAGTTTTCCTTTTTAAGGTTTTCTTTTAACAATATTACTTGAAAATCTATTCTTTACCATAGAAACGTTTAAAATAGAAAGCCACTTTTTTTTTATATGAAAAAGGTAATCATATTTGCATTAATTTTGATGTTTGTATTTCCATGTATTCTTGGAGTATCGTTAGATGTTGAAAAAGAAAGTGCAAATGAAGTTTTAATAATGGGTTTAAATGAACCTGCAGTATTTGATTTAAAAATTACTAATTATGGTGAAGACGATTATTTTCAATTTTACAATCTTTTAGGTTTTTCAATGTTTCCCATAGGAACAGTTCAAATCAATCACCTTCAAACAAGACGGGTTGAATTAAAGGTTTCACCAATTGGAGAATTTAATACTCGTGGACCTTACACATTTAATTATTTTATCGTTGGTGAAGATGGGTCTGAATCAGAACAAAAATTAAGTTTTAAAGTTGTAGAATTAAAAGATGTTTTTGAAGTTGGAGCAAGCGATATTAATCCTGAAACAAATTCTTTAGATATTTATATCCATAACAAAGTAAATTATGATTTTGAAAATGTAAATGTTCAATTTAGTTCAGCTTTCTTTGAATTAGAAGAAGATTTTTCTTTAGGTCCAAATCAAAGAAAAGATTTCCATGTTGAATTAAATTCAAAAGATTTTCAAAAATTAATGGCTGGATTTTACACTCTTGACGCAGAAGTAAGCGTTAAAGATTTAACTGCTGATTTTGAAAGTGTTATTAAATTCGAAGAAAAAGATTTGCTTATTACAACTACTAAAGATTATGGTTTTTTTGTAAACACAAAAATTATTGAAAAAGAAAATCAAGGGAATATTCTCGCTAAATCAGAAATTTCATTGCAAAAAAATATCATTTCAAGATTATTTACTAGTTTTAATATAGAACCAGATTATGTTGAAAGAACCGGTATGGATGTAACTTATGGTTGGAATAGAAATGTTAAACCTGGTGAAAGTTTAGAGATAGTTGTAAAAACAAACTGGTTTTTCCCGATCCTTTTGGTATTTTTCATTATTGCAGTCGTAATTTTAGCAAAGCAATATTCTAAAAGTTATTTAGTTTTAAATAAAAAAGTTTCTTTCATGAGGACAAAAGGTGGAGAATTTGCATTAAAAGTTACAATAATGGCTCAGGCTAAACAATATATTGAAAAAGTAAGTATTATTGATAGATTCCCTCCTTTAGTAAAAATACATAATATTTTTGGGGGAGATAGACCAGTAAGAATAAACGAAAAAAGTAATAGAATTGAATGGAATTTTGAAAGATTTGAAGCTGGAGAATTAAGAGTTTTATCATATATTATCTATTCTAAAGTTGGTGTTGTAGGAAGATTTGCACTACCAACAACAACTGCTATCTTTGAAAAAGATGGAAAAATAAAAGAAACAAGTTCAAATAGAGTATTTTTTGTTTCAGAACAAAAAAAGATAAGAGAAGACGAATAATTTTTTAATATCGATAATCTTAAAAAGAAAAAAATTGTCCTAAATCTGTGAAAATTCACTTACCTAATTTACCAATATTTAGGTGGGTTAATTTTAAGCCCTTCATAGCTTAGTGGTCCAAAGCGTCTGGCTGTAGTTTTACTAAGGTGGATATTCCATTTACGGAAATCTCAGAAATTTAATATTTCTGGGTCTTCAAAAAACAAATATTTTTGAAGTTAAATGAAACCCTAAAAGCCTATTCGGTCACAATAAAACAGTGCCCGGAAGATCCCAAGTTCGACTCTTGGTGGAGGGATGAATTAAGGAGTATCTTTTTTAAGATACTCCTTTGTTTTTTTTCTCAAGAATCTAACTCGGTTAAATTCAAGAATATTTTTTTGAAATTTTATTTTAAATCCCAATTTCGACTACAACAAAACTTTTACTCTGAAGTGAGGGTAGGCGAACTTAAGTTTTGTGTTCCCAAAATTTTATTTATTTAAAAAATATTCTTTTCTTATTTTTATCTTATCCTTACAAGCTTTCCATAAATGATTTGATAATGATAAACCCGATTTTCTTTTTTTATCTGTAAAATATGCAAGAATTACATTTATTTTATCTTCGAATAAATCATTTATAACCGGAACAAAATCTGTGTCAGAGGTTAAAACAATAACATCAAGTATTCCTTCTATTTTTGGAATTCTTGATAAATCAATTGTTAGTAAAGTATCTACTCCTTTTTGTTGATAAGTATTATCTATCTTCTGACACCTTCCTTCTCTTATATTTATTTTAACTTCTTTTAATTTTAAGATAAATTTGTCATAACTCGCTTTTCTTTTGTTTTCTTCAGGAGTTGGTTTTGAACTCTGATAAGGAGGTGCAGTATAAAAATAAATTTTTTCACATTTAAGTCCTTTTGCCTTAGCAAGATTATTTGCAAAGACTTCGATTTTATATTTAAGAGGTTTTCCTTCTCCAAAGAATTTGGAAATAAAAGAAAGATATCCTGCATCAATAAATACAATAGTAGATTTCATTTGAAAAGCATCAGGCAACCCTTACAGATCACCTGGGATTATGTTAATATATTAAAAATTGGGATATTTATAACATTTTCGGTCAAGGAAAACTTTTTTTCATAGTAAAGAGTAGTAATTATATAATAGTAACAAATAAGAAATATTTATAAAGTGTACATAACGTAATATAAAATAATCAAAATGAAACAAAGAATTTCAATAACAATTGATGAGAAAAAAATGAAATTAGTTGAAGCTCTTTTGAAAAATGATTCAAAATTTAGAAACAAATCTCATTTTATCGAATATAGCTTGGATAAAGCACTAAAGGAGGAAATGAAAAATGAATGAAACTAATAGAGTTTATAAAAATTCAACGGAATTGATGAATCTGGCAGGTTTGCCGTTTTTTATGGCTGATGTTGTTGATGCTTGTCTTTATGGAAGATTAAATTTGTTTTTGCAGGGAGATACAGGTTCAGGTAAAACTCAGCTTGCAAGAGATGTAATGAGTTATTTTCCTGATAAATCAATGTTTGTTCTAGGAAGAAATGATATGGATACACGAGAATTATTTCAGCAAATTAATCCAGAATTTTTTAAAGCTTTGAAAGAAGGAACTTTGGAAAAAGGAGTAAACCCCAAAGAATTAACTTCTAAGATAAATACCAGCTTATTTGTAGTAGATGAACTTCCAAATTGTGTTCCTGCAGTAAGAGCACAATTATTCAATCTTTTTGATGGATTTATGGAGATAAATGGACAAACTTATCCTCTTGGAAAGGGTTATTCTGTAGGTATTGCAACAGGAAATATTGGACAAAAATTCACCGAATCAAATAATGATTTAGGAAGAGCATTAAAAGATAGAATGCATGTAACGATTGATACAGATTATTTTAAACCAACTGCATGGGATACATTTAATATCCTTTCCTCTAATACTAATCCTCGTGTTGATTTTGGAGTAGAACAAAATGGAGATCTAGAAAAAATAATTTTAAAGACACATCAAGCAATAGCTTCCGAAGAAATTCCATTTGAAAAATTAATTCTTGTTAATTATTTAATTCATGGTTTAGATTATGTTAATCTTGATGGAAGAGAAACAACCAAAACAAAAATGAAAGATGCTTGGCCAAATGCAATTACAAATCACGGAGACGGTTCTGATGAAGCTTTAATTTTACCTGTTTCACCTAGAGCAGCAAAATCTATTTTAAGGTTATCTCAAGCATTTGATTGTATTGCAAAAGAAAAAGGAGCTTCTGATGAGGAAGTAAGAGAAGCTTATTTTGATTCAATCATGCAGGCATTCAAGTTTGTCGGGGCTTATTCAGGAATCTTAAATGATATTAAAGTAAGAGAAAATTATGGTAATGATAAATATTCTGCTATTGACGCAGTTACTCAGTCAACACGAACACAATATGATATGCAGTTAGAAAATATCTCTGCCGGATTAAAAATGGTTTCTAAAGGAAGTAAATCCCAAAATGTTTTTGACTCATTCACTGGAAGATGGAAATTTATGAGAGATTTTTTTGACAAAGCAGTTGAACAGCAGAAAACAGGAAAATAAAAAAATGACACTAATAATCCCCAAATCAATACATGGAAGAAATGCCGAAGAAGATTATAAAAGAGTAATGGAAAGAAAAGAACCAACACTTCCACCATTCCAAAAACCTAAAATTAGTAT
>Ga0208953_1000098_pt1 | contig 87386 bp, 81 predicted proteins | sample RifOxyB2_FD_184033 | JGI IMG/M metagenome (GOLD analysis project Ga0208953, IMG submission 184033) | Groundwater microbial communities from Rifle, Colorado - Rifle Oxygen_injection B2 (SPAdes) | ecosystem: Environmental > Aquatic > Deep subsurface > Groundwater | place: USA: Rifle, Colorado...
ACAGTGCTGCTGATTTATTAACAATAGATTGCTTGCCTCCTGATGTTCCAATTCTTAATGACTTGCCAGAGTATACAAATGCTGTCTCTCAAACAATAGCGGGAAATGCTGAAAAGAATTCTTTTATATATATTTATGATAATAATGTATTGGTTGCTTCAACTGAGTCCTCTTCTAGCGGAATATTTAGTAAAACAATAAATCTTGATATTGGAAATAATGAGGTGAAAGTTAAGGCCAAAGATTCTGCCGGGAATGTTAGCGAATTTAGTAATTCTCAAATAATTATTTATGACAAAACTCCCCCTGAAATATCAGATGTTGGGATCTCTCCATCTTTGTCGAGTGTTGGTATGGTGACGATTAGTTTTAAGGTATCAGAGATGCTTGAAGCAGATCCTATAGTCAAGATAAATGGGAATTTAGCGACTAAAGGAACGTCTATAGTTGGTAGTGTTGTTAAATATGAGTATACCTATTCTGTAAAAGAGGATGACGAGCAGGGATCTGCGGATCTTTTAATAAGTGTTAATGATTTAGCAGACAATAAATCAACATACAGCGCTGATGATTTGCTAACAATAGATTGTGTCCCTCCTGATATTCCAATTCTTAATGACTTATCGGAATACACAAATACTATCTCTCAAACAATAGTGGGAAAGGCTGAAAAGAATTCCTTTATATATATTTATAATAACAACCTACTAGTTACTTCCACAGAAACCTCATCTAACGGAATATTTAACAAAACGATAAATCTTGATATTGGAAGTAATGAGGTGAAAGTTAAGGCCAAAGATGCTGCCGGGAATATCAGCGAGTTTAGTAATTCTCAAACAATTATTTATGACAAAACTCCCCCTGAGATATCAGCTGTTGGGATCTCTCCATCTTTGTCGAGTGTTGGTATGGTGACGATTAGTTTTAAGGTATCAGAGATGCTTGAAGCAGATCCTATAGTCAAGATAAATGGGAATTTAGCGACCAAAGGAATGTCTATAGTCGGTAGTGTTGTTAAATATGAGTATACCTATTCTGTAAAAGAGGATGAGGCTCAAGGGGTTGCAAATCTTTTAATAAGTGTTAATGATTTAGCAGACAATAAATCAACATACAGTGCTGATGATTTATTAACGATAGATTGTTTATCTCCTGATATCCCAATTTTTAATGACTTACCGGAATACACAAATACTGTTTCTCAAACAATAATAGGAAACGCTGAAAAGAATTCTTTTATTTATATTTATAATAATAACCTACTAGTTACCTCAACAGAAACCTCGTCTAGCGGAATATTTAACAAAACGATAACTCTTAATATTGGAAGTAATGAGGTGAAAGTTAAGGCCAAAGATGCTGCCGGGAATATCAGCGAATTTAGTAATTCTCAAACAATTATTTATGACAAAACTCCCCCTGAAATATCAGATGTGGCTATCTCTCCATCTTTATCTAGTATCGGTATGGTGACGATTAGTTTTACGGCATCAGAGACGCTTGAATCAGATCCTATAGTCAAGATAAATGGTAATTTAGCGACCAAAGGAACGTCTATAGTCGGTAGTGTTGTTAAATATGAGTATACCTATTCTGTAAAAGAGGATGATGATCAAGGGGCTGCAAATCTTTTAATAAGTGTTAATGATTTAGCAGGCAATAAATCAACATATAATGCTGATGATTTGCTAACAATAGATTGCATACCTCCTGATATTCCAATTCTTAATGACTTGCCGGAATATACAAATGCTGTATCTCAAACAATAACGGGAAATGCTGAAAAGAATTCTTTTATATATATTTATGATAATAATGTATTGGTTGCTTCAACTGAGTCCTCTTCTAGCGGAACATTTAGTAGTGCTATCTCTCTCAGTATTGGAAATAATGAGGTGAAAGTTAAGGCCAAAGATGCTGCCGGGAATGTTAGCGAATTTAGTAATTCTCAAATAATTATTTATGACAAAACTCCCCCTGAGATATCAGCTGTTGGGATCTCTCCATCTTTATCTAGTATCGGTATGGTGACGATTAGTTTTACGGCATCAGAGACGCTTGAATCAGATCCTATAGTCAAGATAAATGGTAATTTAGCGACCAAAGGAACGTCTATAGTCGGTAGTGTTGTTAAATATGAGTATACCTATTCTGTAAAAGAGGATGAGGCTCAAGGGACTGCAAATCTTTTAATAAGTCTTAAAGATCTAGCTAGGAATGTGGCAACATATGAGTCAGGCTCACTATTAATGATAGACACAATAGCGCCAGTTATTTCAGATCTTGAAATTTCTCCTCAGTTGTCGAAAGTAGGAACTGTAGAGATCAGTTTTACAGCATCAGAGAGCCTTGAATCAGATCCTATTGTAAAAATAAATGGGAATATTAGTAACCAGTTTACAGTAACCGGTAACCGGTATTTTTATAAATATAATGTGACTACAATCGATGCACAGGGAGATGCCCTTGTGCAAATATTTGTTCAAGATGAAGCAGGGAATAATTCAACATATCAAAACGGAAGTTTATTATCAATAGATACTTTTTCTCCATCGATAACAAATGTAAATATAGATGTCGAGGAGAATAGAAGGGGAGTTGATGCGGTTGCCTACGCGAAACTTGGAAGTAAAGTACTGATTGATTTTTCAGTTTCAGAGCAACTTTTAAATGATCCAATTGTTCTTGTTGATAATAATCTTGCAATTAAAGATACTAAAACATCCTATTCAGACAGCAGGATAGATTATTCTTACTATTATGTAGTTTCAGGATCAGATAGTGATGGAGTAAAAGTTGTTTCTATCAATACAACTGATTTGACGGGCAATATCACTTTGCAAACTTTCAATAATTCACTTGTAATAGATAAAACAACTCCACTGATATCAAATTTATCCTACTCACAAAACCCGATTAAAGCGGGAGTTTTGGCCATCAATTTTAATGTTTCAGAAGGTTTGAAATCAGCGCCAACGCTTGAGGTTACTCAATATAACGCAGCAAAGCAAACAGTTATTTCAACCGGTCAATGGTCGATAGTTGGGGGGAAGTGTTCTGCCACATATTCTGTTTTCTCAAGCGCAAATGGTGCAAATGATGGCACATGTGAAGTTAAGATTTATACAAAAGATAAGGCTCTTAATGCAACCGTAGAAGCATTTAATAATTTAATTGTTGATACCATAAAACCTGTTTTTTTAAATATTTCATCGACTGTCAATAATCCTGATTTTAGCAAATATGGAAAAGAGGGTTCCAAGGTTGAGATGACTTTTCAAGGCTCTGAAAGATTAAAATATGATCCTGAGGTTAAAATAAACGGAAAGGCTGCGAATAGTGTCCAGTGTACGGTTTACAGTGTACCGTATGAATACAAGTCGGAATATATTGTTACTGGCATTGATAGTGACGGGAATGCGGCAATATCAATATCTGGGTATGATGATGCCGACAATTTGGGAGAGATAGAAACAAATTCTTCCGCAGAAAGTTTTGTAATCGATTTAACAAGCCCGACGGTAATAATAGCAGATCCTGAGGCAGGGACAGATTTAATCGCAAGCCCAAGTCCTTTTTCTACAAACGCGAACCCTGAGGATGGAAAAAATTCCACAACTCTCCGCTATGAAACGACTGAATATGGATATGTGACGGTAAAAGTATATAAAGTTGATGATGAACAGAAAAGCTACATAAAAAATGATTTTGTCGAATCAAAAAGAGTTGCGACTTTAATATCCGGAACCTGGATGGAAAGCGGAGCTCATAATAACATTTGGGATGGCAGAACATCAGTTGCGGTTTATGATGCAAACAGCGACGGGTTTGCCGATTCCGGCAAGTATGCCTTTATAGTAGAAGTAAAAGACAAAGCAGGGAATGTTACCGAATACAAATATGGAGGAACCGTTTGGATACAGAACAATGTTTTATATGTGATGGAGCCGGAAAGCGTTGGAATAAATCCTGATCCTTATTACTTTGGTCCAAATGGAAATGGAGTTAATAAAACGACAAGGTTTTGGTTTAGGGTAAGGATTGGATTGACTCCGGGACAATCCGATCCTCCGGAAAGAATTACGGCAATGTCACTTCCTGACGACATGCTCTGGCTTGATGGGGTTGTTAAAAAAATTGGAACTTATACGGTAAGAGTTTACGATTCATCAAATAATTTAATAAGGACAATTATCAAAGATCAGCCTGTAGAGTCATCTGTTGATACCTATGTTATATGGGATGGAATGCGTGATGGACGAGAGGACGAAGGAGGAGGGATGAAGATTGCAGAAAATGGAATATATAGAATAGAAGTAGATGTAAAGGATTTTGCAGCCAACAATGCCTACAATAATTTATTTTCAAAAACAGTGATGGTGGATAACACTCTCCCTTCTGTTTCTGAAAATATTTTAAGCGAGTATTATTTTTCTCCAGACGGTTCAGGGGTGAAGGATTCTACCCTTCTTTCATATTCAGTGAATGATAATCTAAACACAGTTGAAGTGGATATCGATATTTCAAACGATGGGGTTGCGACAGGAAGTTTGCAATCAACAGCAACTCTGCCCTCCAATGCTTCTTACAGCAATGTGTGGAGCAACCAGGGGATAGATAAGGATGGAAAATATACCTATAAAATTTACGTGAAGGATGTTGCAGAAAATTATGTTGAGGTAGCGGGAGAAGCGATTGTTGACAGGACAGAGCCTTCAGGAGAAGTTACATTTTCTTCTGCCAATTACAATAGCGGCAAGTATTACATTAATTCTTCTTCGGTTACGCTTGCATTAACCTATTCGGATATGTTAAGCGGAATAGAAGACACGATGAGATTTAGTAATGATGGCACAAATTGGAATAACTGGGAGAGTTTAGCTTCTACCAAGTCGTGGAATTTGACGGCGGGCGATGGAGAGAAGCGAGTTTATGTGCAATTTGTTGATAATGCAGGGAATTATGGTGAGTATTCTTCTTTCGTTATTTTAGATACAGATAATGTTGATGTTTTATGGAGCGGACAGGCGGCTAATACTTGGTATACAGGGAACAATGCGATAAATATAAATTTGAGCGATATTAATTTAAAAGGTTTTAAATGGAATTGGGATACACCTCCCTCAGATGATACGTCAGAGTGTATTTTATCAACCACAGGGACAAATAATCATCCAGGGGAGGGAGAAAGGACTCTTTATCTTAAAGCATGGGATTGGGCGGGTAATAAATATGAAGAGTCGAGAGTCTATAAAAGAGATGTTACTGCTCCTACGATCTCATTTGGAGGGCAAGCCCCGGACGTTTGGTATAGTGGAAACAATGCTATCACAGTTTCATTGGCAGATAATTTAAGCTATAAAGGTTTTAAATGGAGTTGGGATAGTATGCCGACAGACGATTCAACAGGATGCAATACTTCGGCTACAGGAACTACCTCTCATCCCGGGGAGGGAATGAGAACCTTGTATGTAAAAGGATGGGATGAGGCGGGGAATATTCAATCAACGCAAAAGGACTATTGGAGGGATATTACGGCGCCGAGTATTACGCCGCCAGAGGATAAAACTTTTAATCCATATTTAAATTCATTATCGTTGAGCTTTAGTGTAAATAATAGCGGTGGTTCTGGAATAGGTGCAGTAACGGCACGGATCGAAAAGACAACAGACGGGACACTCATAAAAGATTTACCTGTTTCAGGAAGTTATCCAAGTTATTCTATTAATTGGACAGGAATGAATAACGCGGGAGATTATGTCAACGAAGGAAATTATCGCTTAAAGATAACGGCAAGTGATAGTGTAGGAAATTTTTCGAGCAATACGACTTGTGACACAAGTTTACAGGATGATCAGTATATTGAAGTTGGAGAGAGTCCTTCTCTAACAATAAGTGGAAATAATTTAATTTTAAGTTGGATAAATGGAAATGATATTCAATCAAAAACAGAAAGTTTTTCTAACCTTTCATTTTCTGAGTTTTTTATCGATAAAAGCTTAACTGTTTATATTGATTCTGACCAGCAAATCAAATTAAATATGAGTGGTTATCTGGAGGTAGGAATGGTTCCCCCTCAATGTGGAGAAGTTTGGTATATCATAAAAAATTCTGCTGGGATAAATGTATATGAAAAAAATCTTTATGCAGCATTTTCTTATGCTTTTGTTCAGGGAAATAATTCACTAGTGAATGGGGTTTTCTATTCTTATAATCAATACAATAACATTTGGGAGACAGGAGATATGACTACTTCTTCTTACAATTTAAACGAAACTGTTTCTTTAAGCAAGGGGGAATACACTTTTTATATTTCTATAAAAGATGCGTACAGTTCTAGTGCTGCTACTTCTTATGCTTCTTTAGGAATTGAATATAGTGATTTTAAATTGTTTGAATATCAAAAAACTTGTCCTCCCGAATATGAAGATAACATAGAAGAAGCTGCTACATCATCCCCTCTGACAGTAGATTCTTATACAACAGGCCCAACTTCATCAGGGCAACATTCAGTTTGGGCAAGCGATGGTAATATTTATTATAAAAGAAATAATTCTCCATCCATTTTGATTGGACAGTCAGGATATAATCCAGCAATTTGTGTTGATCAATATAACAATGCTTACATATCATGGCAAGATACAAGAAGCGGAGCAAATCAAATCTACTTCCAAAAAATCCCATCAAACTTTGCTTCCGTTAACGGGACAGTAACAGCATCATCTTTAAATAACGTAAAACTCATCTCATCTATCGAAGCTTTGGCGCAAAATACAAAGCCAATTCTACTTGCGCCTGACGACGGTGCAATAGTTACAACCCTTCGCCCTACTTTCAAATGGCAGGGGATTAAAGGGAGAAAAAATTATAAATTGATTTTAAGCCAAATGCCAAACCTGCTTGAAATATCTTCAAGATCGTTTGATAAAATTATTACGCAAACAGAGGCTACTCCTATTAATACTTCTGATCCTATAATTGCTTACTCTATTCATGAATTTGATGAGGGCCTTTCTCGCGGGATATGGTATTGGAAAGTTGTGTCAGACTCCAATACAACAACAGAAGCTTCTTCTGATATCCGGTCTTTTGAAGTTGATCCCCCATTAACATTGGCTGGTATTACAAATTATCCAAATCCGTTTAATCCTAACAAAGAAAGCACAAAAATTAGATACAAACTTGGAAAGGATGTCGATGATGTTTGTATCAGAATTTATGATATTACAGGCAGGCTTGTTGTCGAACTAGACGGATTGCCATATGGAGAAGCTTCAAATATTTGGCAAAAGTATAATGATGTTCCTTGGGACGGTCGCAACGCAAGAGGAGATATGGTTATAAACGGGATTTATCCGTTTGAAGTACTAGCAACCTTAAATGGTCAATCAGTGTCGGGAAGAGGGAAAATTGCGCTGCTCAAGTAAATAAAGAGAGTGTACAGTTTACAGTAAATCAATAAAATTTGTTTGCAAGTTTTTTTGTATTTGTGTTTTTACTGTACACGGTAAACAGTAAACTGTAAACATAAAAAGGGGTTTTGTTTTATGAAATTATTTTTAAAGTATTTTGTCTTTTTGTTTTTACTGTACACTGTAAACTGTACACTGTTAACGGTTGGGTCTGTGGCGGAAGTGGGAGGCGTGGACATCGATGTGTTGTCGGCAAAAGTCGGCGCACGGCCTCTTGGGATGGGATGCGCTTTTACTGCAATTTCTGACAACTCTGATGCCTCTTATTATAATCCGGCAGGATTATCGTTTATTACAACAAGCGAATTACAATCAATGCAAACACGAATGTCCACAGATGCGGATCACTATTATATAAGCTATGTAACACCTTTTTTAAAAGGCGCGCTGGGCCTTTCATGGATACAAATTTCTTTGGGAGATATTACACAAACGACGACGACTGACGCCTTTAATGAAGTGATAACTACCAATATTTTTTCCTATTTTAGTAATGTTTATCTTTTGTCTTACGGATTGCCATTAACAAACAGCTTTGGCGTTGGATTAACAGCCAAGTATTTAACGTCTGATATGACATCGGTAAACCAGGGGCAAGCTACTGGATTTTCTGTAACGCCCGGACTTCTTTATAAATTAATAAGCGATAGTAAAAATATAGGAAAAATAGGCTTTACACTAGAAGATCTTTTAAACGAACAAAAATGGGGGACAGGCACAACAGAAAAAAGCATCCCCAAATTAAAACTGGGAATAGCTTTAGAAAATTTAAACATTTTACCTGAAGGATCTATTTTTGCGTTTGATCTTTCTCAGAAAATATCCCGAAAATATCCTGCAGAACTGTCGTTTGGTTATGAATGGAAAAATAATCTTTTAGCGCTAAGAATGGGCTGGCTGGAAACCTCATCCTTTACGGGCGGGATTGGATTTTCAGCAAAAAACAATGAATATTTTACCACTCAACTGGATTATGCGTATGTTGGCCAAACGTCTCTAAGTATGGAAAATGTACATAGAATATCACTTATAGGAAAATGGTAAACCATCAGAAGACCTATAAATGCCCTGTTGCGAAATGTCACACAGAAATTTAACATTTTGCAACAGTCCCATAAAGCCGATTTTTCTTTATCTAAGTATGAACCCCGATTAGAAAATCGGGGTTCATACCTGGGAAAATTTCCAACACTCTGCTAAAATTCTGTTCGTCTATGAATAATCGGGGTTAAATTTTAATGTTTTAAAATATGTTATAATTAATTTTATCATGGTTTTGTTTACAGAGATGTATTTATCCGAATTAATAGGGATTCCTGTTGTCGATCGGTTACAGGAACCTGTCGGAGGGGTAAAAGATGTTTTTGTTGTTTTGGGAGATAAATTCCCCAGAGTTATAAGCCTTTTAATTAAAAAGAAAATTGATAACAAAGAAGTTGTTTTGTTATTATCTGAAGTTGAACTTATAGGCAAAAAATTTGTAGCAACTAAATATGTAAAAGATCGCTTAACTTTTACTTCACATAGGCCCGAGGAAGTTAAATTGTTTGAAAATGTGGTAGATAAACAAATTGTAGATATAGATGGCGCTCGAGTAATTAGGGTGAATGACCTTAAGCTTGCTTTGGTTCAACAAGATATCAGGCTTATTGCCGCTGATATAGGGTTTTCAGGTTTTTTTAGAAGGATTGGACTGGAAAAATTTATATCCTGGGTATTTACGATTTTCGGCAAAAAACTTTCGGAAAATTTGATAGGTTGGGATCATGTTGAATCATTAAAAACCGGAACTTCTAAAGGATTAATTACAATTCCTCATCACAGAACAGCAGAACTTCATCCTGCGGATATAGCGCAAATAATAAGCCAGGTGCATTCTGCCGAAAAGACCGCTATATTTGATTCTTTAGATGAACAAACAGCTTCCGAATCTTTGCATGAGCTTGAACCTCACATTGGAGCTATGATAGTGCAAACAATAGATACCAAGAAGGCTTTAAGAATACTTGAAAAAATGCCTATAGATGAAGCTGCGGATATACTAGGTGATGTCTCTTCTGAAAAATGTGAAGAGTTCTTAAGGCTTATAAAACCTAAAAAATCCTTGGAAATAAGGAAACTTTTAAGGCATGGGGATGAAACAGCTGGAGGGCTTATGACTACTGAATTTATCGCTTTGCCTCAAACTTATACTGTGGAAGAGACTATAAATTACTTAAGAGATAAAGGTCCTTCAGCTGAAACTATTTATTATTTATATGTTGTAGACAATGATGAAAAGTTAATTGGTGTTTTAAGCCTTCGCAGTTTAATTATAAATGCTTCAGATGTAATAATTTCAACAATCATGATTAAAACCCCAATTACAACAAAAGCGGAAACGGATGCACGAGAAGTGGCACACGTAATTTCTAAATATAATTTATTAGCTGTTCCGGTTGTTGACGATAGCAATAAAATGTTAGGAATTGTAACAGTTGATGATGTTGTTGATTTTATTTTACCTCCTGTATCAAGAAGAAAAAGGCAAATGCTTGGATAATTTATGCATAACTTTTTTAAAAAAATAAAATTTTGGAAATTAAAATGGTTAATGTTTTTTTCTGTTGTCGGTCCCGGAATTATTACAGGTACGGCAGATAACGATGCCGGCGGCATTGCAACTTATTCTGTTGCGGGCGCGCATTATGGTTATCAGATGTTGTGGCTTTTAATTGTTATTACATTTATGCTTTATATAACACAAGAGATGGGGGCAAGGTTGGGAATTGTTACAGGAAAGGGGTTAGGGGATCTTATTCGAGAACGTTTTGGTTTGCCTTTTGCGGTCTCTCTTATTTCTTTGGTTTTTTTGGTCAACTTTGCTAATATTTTAGCTAATGTTGCTGGGATTGCTTCCGTTGCTGATATTTATCATGTACCACGGCTTATTTTTGTTCCACTATTTGTTTTTTTGATTTTATATGTGATTATAAAAGGAAGTTTTAATTTTGTACAAAACATTTTTATGACATCTGCTGTGTTGTTTTTCTGCTACATAATAAATGGTTTCATAGCAAAACCTGATTTGCACGCGATGATACAGGGAAGTCTAATCCCAACAGTTCAATTAAATAGAGATTATATATTCACAATGACAGCTCTAATCGGGACAACTTTAACAGTATGGGGACAATTTTTCATCCAATCTTATTTCGTTGATAAAGGAACACCCAAAAAATATTTACAGTCAGCAAAACTTGATGTCTTTATGGGTTCATTTTGGACGGATTTTGTTGCTTATTTTATTATGATTTCTGCCGCGGCAACTCTTTTTACAAAAGGCATTCATATAAGAACCGCCCTTGATGCCGCACTTGCAATAAAACCATTGTTGGGACCTTTATCAAAGCATCTTTTTGCGTGGGGATTGCTAAATGCTTCATTATTGGGTGCGAGCGTTATCTCCATGGGAACAGCCTATACTTTAACAGAAGTTTTGGGCACGGAGAGAAAAGTTAAGGCCTCTTTTTTTGAAGCTCCAATTTTCTATTCCATAATGATGTTTTGTCTTATTTTAAGCTCTATATTTGTGTTGTTCCCAAAATTTCCAATGATACTAGTTATTGTAGTATCGCAGGCTTTAAATACTTTATTATTGCCTATAATTTTTATTGTAGTTCTTAAATTAATAAATGATAAAAAATTAATGCAGCAATATATCAATGGACCCATCAATAATTTTATTGCATGGCTTACAATTAGCGGATTTACTATCATATCATGTATCATGCTCTATTTAACCTTCTTTTGATTATTATCATATGAAATAATCTGTTAAAATACATGATCTTAAATTAGATAGACTTCACCCCGATTATCATAATCGGGGTTCAAATGGTTGAAGTTTTATCTAGCGAAGAAAACAATTTATATGGCTATAATAAAAGCAACAAATAGTACAAATCCCCCGAAAAGAAGCGGATATTGGGTAAAGCATATTGATTCTGCTAATCCCCAACCTCTTTCATTCCCGAGAACTTTAAATGAAGCTAATGCCTTTAAAAATCATTTTGAGAACAATTTAAGCAAGAACCAGTTAATAAAAGTATTAATTAGATATTTTGATGTAGCTTTTGGTAAAGATGTCCCTGAATTTACAATAGTGACAACCAACTTATTTAAAACTGAGCATATTTCTACCCTTTTATCTTTTTTAGGTTCTTTTCTTTTAGAATATACAAAAGATCCAAGAGATAATTATACTGTATTGATTGACTTTCATTTATCAAAAAAAATTGATTTAAGCGCAGTTTTAGAAACGCAAACACAATTGGCCGAAAAGATTTTATCTTTTACAGACAAGCAAATTAAAATACATGGAATGGCAGAATATGCAAGAAAACAAAAATCAGGTGCAGCAAAAGAAGGGGAGGTTATAAGTATAAAGAAACTGCCGCAAAGAAGGGGAGGGCCTTATAGCGTAAGACATTTTGGATGAAAATATGTATGGATTATTGAATGAAACCGTCTATTATTAACATGGAGTCTGTTGCAACAATAACACCTTTTTCAATTCTTGCAATTCCATCAGAAAAACTAAATTTGGCTCCGCTATTGGGAACTAAAAAAACAGAGCCATTTTTTGGGAATCCGCTTCCAATTAAAGAACCATATATCTGTTTATTCTTTACACTATATTCTAAATGTCTGTTATCTGCCACAAGCCCTAAAAATTTACGATCAGGGTATAGAGCGCTTGATGTTATTTCTGAGCCGTAAGCGATAGTCCATCCTGAACCTATGACGGAAGAGGCTACTATTGAATTGTCTTCAATAGTAACATTATCTCCGATAATTGTTGGTCCTAGTAATGTTGATGATTTTGATATTTTCACATTATTTCCATACCATACAGGCAAACCATTGTTACCTTTTATTATATTTTCAGGTTTGGGCCACCATGAAAAATCAGAATTCCCAAAAACTCCACCCATTCCTGCAAGTAATTCCATATTTGAGCGCCAAAGAGCAAGTTTTGTTCCGTCATCCGACCACAAACCGTCAAAAACAAACCCGTATAACCCTTCGGGATCATTTGCTTCCTGTTGTCCATAAATTTGTGGACGTTCTATGATATCTGGAAATATATGTCTCCCCCAATCAGAAAAATTCGGGTTGACTTGCCCTTTCTTTATTAGCCCTTCTCCTTTTAGATAAGAAGAAAAAACTCCCAATCTTTTACGTCTGCCTTCGGATAATTTAATCTCATTTGGCCTGTGTGGAAATGAATCATCTATAAGAAAATCCACATCGTCCACTATTAAATCAAACAATCTTTTGCTGATAATATATATTGACGCATTATTTAAATTACTTGGAGAGTGAGGGGTCTTTTCTTTAAACTCAAGAATTCTAGAGAATTTTTGTCCAAGATACAGACTAAACCTGTCAGTATTTATATCCCTTATGTCTCCTTCCCTTACAACAGTTCCAAACCTTCCAACTTCATGCCATTGCACAGGTGCAAGAGCGATAGTAGCCAAGGCGTTGTTTTTAACATGCAAGTCATACATCTCTCTAGTATTTATTTTAGCCCTTATATCTCCGGAGGGTATTATGTAATTAGCGGGTATATCTAAACTTCCTCTTATATCACTATTCCATCCCTCTAAAATACAACCAGCTGTATCAAGATTAACATTTCTTTCTACTTGATGATCCCAAAAATATTCAACAGAATTTCCATAATATTGCCTAAAATCTTCCGGCATATACATAAGCACCATTGCTGTGCGATCAATTTCACATTCACTTTTTATTGTATCTATAAGAGGTTGCATAAGAGGAATCATTCCTCCAAGAGGGAGAAGGGGTTTGGGAAAAGCGTTAGAATTGTAGATTCTTGTTCCGCTTATTTTTTGGGAAGATTTTTCACAAATTGTAATAGGTGCAAGCCTGCTGCCCAACCCTCCTGCTAAAACTACTAACATTGGTGGTTTTTTATAACCCGTAGAAACTTTCAATAAATTCACTCCTATATCAACCCCGATTAGGATAATCGGGGTTCACGTCAGAATCAATAACCAACAAATCGTCAAACATTTACTCGATGTATGAATAATCGGGGTCAATATATTATCGTATACTTTTTTCAAAGAATTCAACCAATATAAAAGATATAGCAATTTAATTTTAATCCCGATTAGGATAATCGGGGTTAAGAAGAAGATTGTTTTTTTATTTGATTTTCCGCACTTTCAATTAACCGGTTAAGGTTAGCATCTGATCGGCTTACAATTTCTACGATTTTTTTTGCCATGTTAAGTATTTTTTCCCCGCTTTCAGCATAACCCTTTTCATTCATAACAACGGCTATCCCGCATAAAGAAGAGACCTTGTTGCTGATAATTTCAATTTTTAATGCTGCTCTTAACGCGTCATTAAACAAATCTGATTCAGCCATTTGTATGATTATCTCTTCTTCAAAATCAGCTTTCAGATAATTGACATTGCATGACCTTGCCAGCTTCAAAGCTTTGTTAAATAATATATGCGCAGATTGGCCCTCTGCCTTTGAAGCTAAATAGGTAAAAGCTTTGATTTTCTGCGGTAACGCGCCATCATCCATTTTTATGGCAATTTTAAGACTCTCATTAAAACGGAACGCGTTTGAAAGTTCCTGTACAAGGATAAACTGGAATTCAAATTTATCAAGTGAGCCTCCAGAAATAAATGTCATATCATGAACAGAAAGATTGGTCTTTGCCATTTCTCCTGCTATTAAATGCAGACAATTACTGATCAGTTCCTCATGATTTTTTATTTTCTGATCTTTTAAAACTCCAGCAAATATTTTTTCAGAGTCAGAAAGAGGACCCGGGACGGCTTTCAGCGCGAAGCTAAAGGCTTTTATAGCGTTTTGTCTTCTTTTTGCAGCAGATTCTTTAAGCGCCAGTTTACAGTAATCTTCAACTTTTTCTGCCTGGGTCTTTCCTGATTTTTTGATTTTATCAAGCTCTGAATCAAAGGCTAAAGAAGAATTATTCTCAACATCTTTTGATCTGAATATCTTGCCAAAAAAACCTGAGTCTTCAATGACTGATATCCTATTCATAAAACTGATTCCTTTTTACATTATTATTTGCTAGCAACTTAGCATTAACTATAGAATCTATTATTGCTTCTGTTGTAGGCCAGATAAAATTTTCAAAAATAGAAGGGCCTGCGCACAAAAGCTCAAGATGGGTAGCAGGATCAATAACAATATAGTTTATAGCGTCTAAGTTATCTAATATATAGTTCGTACTTGGAGGCAAACTTCTATCAACGTTTATAAAAGAAGTTTTATCTCTTATGCTTTGCGGCTGAGGCATTTGGTATGCCAAAGCTCCAAAAAATGAACCTAAAGGATCGCGCGTCCCCATAAAATTTACATTCAGCATCCCAGGCCAAAAAGGTTGAGGCTTATTTAAATAACTAAAATGGCCACGATACGCACCTAACCTGAAAAATCTTAGCTGGTTTCTGGACCAGGGGGCTACAGCATGCTCAAAAAATTCATCTATTAACTCTGAGGGCAGAGTTTCACAAGAAAAAGCGCCAAGATTTAAAGGGTTATTTGTAAGTGGTTTTTGTATGCCAAGTTTTTTTACTAAAGGGCCTAATCCGGGATAGTCAAAATAATCTAATCCTATCTTTTCTAACAATGGCTCGCCAAGAGAGAGAAGCATCATAAGTCCGTCAACCATTGGAAATGGAGTTCCAAAAGAGAGCCTTGTCGCAAACAATTTCTTTAATCTGGGATCTTTTTTTATTATATCAGAATAAATCGAAAGATGTATTTCCAGGTTTGTAACTCCCATGCTGTGATCCATAAATATAACGGGATTTTCATCTAAATTGTTTGCCAATGCCCAATCTGCAAAAGAGGGATAAAATCTCCTTGCCAAAACTTCCGATTCATTAATGTTGCTTAAGGGATAATTTTGATTTGAATCGATCCATGGCTGATCGATTGTGTACACAGTAGCGCTTTTATCTAGCAGCCGTTGCAGTACAGGGGTTTTTCCTATGCTTGTACCCATAAGTCCGGTAGCCCATCTAATTCCTAGCCCTGGTCCCCATATTATACTCGCATTTTTCCAATCATCCGATTTAGGCTTTGATCCTTTGGTTAATTTTGTAAGATTAAACGGCTGGCCTTCTGATGTTTGTAACTCTATGTTTTTAGAAACGATATCATCTGCCTTTTTTAAAGGTTTCCTACTATAAAAATCCGTTGGCATTTCATCATATCCGCAACTTAAAAAAGGGCTTCTTTTTATTATTGCTTCACCAAGCTTATTACAAAGAGTTGCAAACAAAAGCATTGCAGGATCATACGGAGGTATATAAGTCCTAATTTTGTCATTTGGCCCAATGAGCCCTGTCTTAAGTTTTCCAGAAGCTGCCCATTTATACGCTTGCATTGGTGTTACTCGTTTATAATCTATAGTATTTGTTGACATAAAAAACTCCTTTATTATTTTTATTTGACTCCGATTTGTCATCAGAGTTTACCCCGATTATCCTTCCTACTCGGGGCGAATAATCGGGGTTTATGCACTATCGCAACATAATATATAAAAATTTCACTTTTTTTATGATATTATTATAAAACTTTAAAAAATTTACACAGACCCTTCAGATGTAAAAAATCAGAAAAAAAGTTTGAAAGGAGGCAGGGTGTTGATCTTGTGAAAAAAATGAACAAACTAACAAAAGTCCTATTATTAATAATCTTAGCAATAGCTATTTTAACGGGTTCTTACCTTGTTTTTGTGCGACACAACATAGAATCATCTAGCAAAACAGTTGAGCTTGTAATGGATTATGATGATTTAATGGTTTTGTCTTCAATTAAAAATGAGGAGCATAAAACAGTTTCACTCGATAACCTTTTAACAGAAATAAAAAAAAGAGGGATTATATCCATAGGGATAAAAGAGGAGACTTTGCCCCAGGCAAACATAAACGGAGAAATTTATTATGTAACAGGACAAGGCTTGAAAAACAATCCTACCGAAAGCCCTAAAATCTCAAAACTTGTGAAAGAAAGAAAAGTTGAAAAAGAACAAACTTTTTTAATTGCTAAAAACGCTGGTATTTTAAATAGGATAGCGGACAATATTTCGACAATAACCGATTCAGGAGTGGGGAAGATTGTTTCAAAAAATACCCTGCTTCTTAACCAGAAAGAGGCAGCTCTTGATGAGGTCGGGATAGGATTTTCAGAAACCCTGGAAAAAGAAATAAAGGAAAAAGGTTTTAGAATTATCCCGAGGATATGGAATGACTCAAGGTACACAAACAACAGAATTATTCATAAAGTAAATTTGCTTAAGAAATTTGATACCATAATATTTGACGGAGAAGATATCGCGGGAGCCCCTGATTGCATCGTTTCTTTGTCAAAAGCTTTAAAAGCAAATAACATAAAATATGGAAATATAGAAATAATAAAACAAGAGGGTGATACAAAGCTAAAAAAGCTGATGGGGTTAGATATTGTTCGCGTTCATAGCATTCCGAAAAATGAGATAAAAAAATTAACAAGTGAAGAAGCGGTAGACAGGATGGTTAGAGCTGTTAAAGAAAGAGGGGTTAGACTCCTTTATCTTAGACCTTTTTTTCCTCCCGAGCTTAAAGCTGCTGATCCTGTTTTGTATAATCTTAATTATATATCTTACATAAACAATAAGATAAAAACCTCAGGTTTTAATATAGGGAGAGCATCAGCGCCTGTAAATTTTGAACCTTCGGGATGGCAAATTATTTTACTTGGGGTAGGGGTGATAATTGGATTTTTATTTTTATTGAATTATTTTATTTGTATTTCAGGTTGGCTAGCTTGGATTATTTTGATAATATCAGTTGGTTTAATGCCGATAATCGGAATGAAATTGGGAGATTTTATTTTAGTAAAAATTTTAGCTCTTTTGTCTGCGATAGTATTTCCATCATATGCGGTGATATCTCAATTTTCAAGAGATCAAAGACCAATCGATCAACGATGGGGAAAAACTTTATTGGATATTCTTCTTATTTTTTTAAATGTCATTATATGCACAGTTTTAGGCATTATTCTAATACTTGGCCTTTTGTCGAATACTGTTTTTATGATGGGATCACAAGTGTTTATGGGGATAAAAATTGCCCTTGTACTTCCAGTTTTAATAACAGCGGTTTATTTCTTTTTCAAAACAGAAAATGGTTTTGACATAAAAGCCTCTAAAGAAAGAATTTTCAACATATTCAAGGCTTCCATTCCTATCTGGATCATTTTATTGGGACTTACATCTCTTGGGGTGTTATTTATCTTTATAGCAAGATCAGGGAACTTTACGCTTCCTGTCCCGCATGCGGAAAAAGTTTTTCGTCTTTTCATGGAAAAAGCGCTTGTTATAAGGCCTCGAACGAAAGAATTTTTGATTGGTTATCCTTTTTTAATTGTTTCTGCATTTTTATTTTTAAAAGGAAAAACAAAATGGCTTCCAATCCTTTTGCCAATTGGGATAATTGGCCCTGTATCTTTTTTGAATACTTACTGTCACATTCATACTCCTGTTATAGTATCTGTTGTAAGGTCTTTTAATGGAATAATTTTGGGGCTTGTGATAGGATTAAGTGCCGTTATCGTTTTAATAAAAAGCCGAAAGGTTTAAAACATTATGAAACTAGCAATATCTGGTTATTATGGATATGGAAATGCAGGGGATGAAGCGATTTTGGCCGCAATAAAACAGGGCTTTAAGAATCATCAAATTTCTGTTCTTGATGCTCATAATCGTCTTAATTTAAAAGCTATTTCAAATTCAGATGTATTAATAAGCGGCGGTGGGGGGCTTCTTCAGGACGCAACCAGCACTCGCAGCCTTCTTTATTATACAAGTTTAATATGGGCAGCAAAAGTGTTTTTTGGGAAAAAAGTAATTGTTTTCGCGCAAAGCATAGGGCCTATTAAGAAAAAAGTAAATATTAAATTAATAAAATCAACTTTAAACTTGGCAGATATTATCACGTTGAGAGACAAAAACTCTTATGACTTTGTAAAATCCTTAAAACTGAAAAGACCTAAAATTATAATGACGGCTGATCCGACTTTTATTTTTGACAAAGAAGAAGCAAACAACATAAAAAAGAATACAAAAATTACAAAACAAAAGAATAAAACAAAAAAACAAAAAACTTCTCTAACCATAGCCATATGTCCAAGAAGATTTAAAGATATGCCCTCAAATTTTGAACAAAAATTTGCTGATATATGTGATAATTTAGTAAAAAAATTAAAAGCTAAAATAATTTTCATCCCGTTTCATCAGAGAGATGATATCCATTCATGTGTAAATATAATGCACAAAATGAAACAAAAGTCCGAACTAAAGGGAGATCATGATAATTTTGAAGGAATAATGAAAATAATTTCTCAGGTGGATCTTGTTATAGGCACACGATTACACTCTCTAATTTTTGCGACAAATCATCTTGTTCCTGCGATAGGGATAACCTATGATCCGAAAGTCTCTTCTTTTATGGAAGAAGCCAATCTTCCTGCCATAAAACCTAACAATCTTGATGATTTAACGAAAATTGTTATAGAAACGTTGCAAAAAAAAGAAAAAATCAAGAATAATATCAAAAGGATAAAAAAAGAGTTTCGTGAAAAAGCTTTAAAGAATTTTGATATTTTAAAAGGAGTTAATAGATGAATTTAACTATCCTGCTTATAGTTGTGGGGCAACTTTTTGCAATCACCGACGCGATAGGAAATCTGCCTATTTTTTACAGCATAACAAAAGATTTGGATAAAAAAGAGAGGCACGAAGCCTTTTTAACCGCCGCGATCTTTTCATTTGCATTGCTTATAATATTTATGTTTTTAGGCAACTTTATATTAACTTTGTTTGGGATTCAAATGTCTGATTTTAAGATAGCGGGCGGGTTATTGATTTTGGTTATAGCAATTATTATCTTAGTTAGAGGGTCACTGTTTCAGGCAAAAGAAAAAATCGAAGTTGGAGTTGTTCCTTTGGGTTGTCCATTATTGACTGGCCCTGGCGCTATTACGACAGCTATGGTGGCATTGGCAACTTACGGAACTCCGATTGCTTTAACTGCTGTCACAATAAATTTTATGCTTTCTGTTTTGGTTTTGTCTTTTGGCGAAAGAATTTTTAAAACTCTTGGGGAAAATGGAGCTATGATTATAGGAAGAATTATGACTATTATCCTTGCTGCTATCGCGATAAGTTTTATACATTCAGGCATTGGAATGTGGATTGCTGAATTTTCAGGACTGTAAAAAGGATATAATACCCCTTAAATGATAACCCTGGCAAACATTAAAATAGACAATGTAACACTGTGGGAATCCTTACAAAAGCTTGAAGAATTCATCGTCTCGGGAAAGCCTCATTTAATTGTCACCCCAAATCCGGAAATGATAGTTGCGGCCCAAACAGACAAAGAGCTTTTTGATATATTAAACGGAGCTGATTTACGTTTGCCTGACGGTATCTCAATGGTTGTCGTAAGCAGAATTAAAAAAGTCCCATTAAAAGAGCGTGTTACTGGAATAGATTTTCTTCTGTCCTCGTGCAGGCTTGCGGCTGAAAAAGGATGGAGGGTTTTCCTTTTAGGTGGCACAGAACTTTCAGTCTCCATGGCCTCTCAAAATTTAAAGAGACAATTTCCCGCATTAAATATTGCGGGTATACATGATGGTTATTTTGATAATGATGATGAAATCCTTTCTCGGATAAAAGAATCAAAATCAGATATTATATTTGCGGGTTTGGGGGCGGGGAAACAGGAAAAATGGCTCTGCAAAAATTTAGATAAGTTAGGAGTAAAAGTTGCAGTTGGGGTGGGGGGGAGTTTTGATGTTATTTCAGGAATTAAAAAAAGGGCACCTAAATGGGTTCAAAAACTTTACATAGAGTGGCTTTACAGGTTAATTACAGAACCTTATAGGATAAAGAGACAGGTAGCTCTGCCGAATTTTTTATATTTGACACTTATTAAATATCACTAGATAATCTTGAATTTTCTACCAGAGCTTCAAGGCTTTTAAGTTCTGGGTTAAAGGGATATACCTCTCTTATATATCTTATAACCTTTTTTATTTTGCCAACTCTTATTGCTTCTCTAATAAGGTTATCTACTCTTGTTCTTCCATTTTCTGAAATATCAATATCTATTCCTATTATTAATGAAATTGCCTCTATATCCATAACATTTCCAAAAATCGATGATAACGAAGAAGACAAGGAAACATTTTGTATTATTTTCATTTCATCTGCGTTAAAACAATAATAAGGATCCCCTTTTGGTTCCATTTCTCCCCAGGAATAAATAATCTCTTTATTTTGTTTTACAAAGGTTATAATGTCTTGCAATTCTCTATTATTAGAATAGTCTTTTAGGATATTTTCCAGAAAAGATAAAAGCTTTTTCTCTTTTAGGGCTAATTTTAGTATTCTTGAAGCGGTTAAAAGAGGTGGACTTGTGAAATAATCTTTTGAAGGTTCATTTATATAAGAAGCTTTTGCCTTATTAATTAATGAGGTACAGGAATTATCACAAAATTTTAGGACAATCTTTAATATTGTATTCATTGTTATCTCTCTAGGTAATAACTTTTGATCTGAAGGTTGAGGACGTTCGATAGCTCCACTGCTTCCTTTTTTAGGCTTATCAACTTTAGGCTTAGCAGGGGCAAGGCTTCTTAATAGTTGTTGTACAGGATGATCATCACTTTTTATATCTCCGGTTGAAATGACTCTCTTAAGAGCCGATCTAGTAAATGGAAATCCATACTCTTTCATTTCCTCATATAAACTGTCAAATTTTGCTTGATCGTTTACATCTAAAGTATTAATAGCCTTTAGTAGATTGGTTATCGGCTTTTTTGCGGAAATAACATCTAAATTAAAAGAGACTACTTTTCTTGAAAACATTCTATGTATCCCCTCAAATAATGGTATTTTATAGTTCTATTATCTGTATCTAAAACTTTGTACCTGTCTTGATAAATCTGCTAACTTTTGATTGTCAGGATTTTCTTTTACTGCCTCTATAAGTAAATTTGGCAATTTATCTTGGTTCCACGCTTCTTCTGCAAACTTTGCTGCAACTTCCATAGGAGCTTGGTTTACGTTAAAGTTTAAAGTAAGTCCGATCTTTGCTGCTAGTTGCCTAACCGTATTTTCATTTCCAAAGATATTAGGAAATTCTATCATTATAATATTTATTGCCTCATTTGCTCTTAAGATTCTAAGGCAACTTTCATAAAACGTTTGTCCTATAACATTTGACCGATTCAAATCACTTTCAGTAAGAATCCCGTGGTCTAGGAGATAATTTCTCAAGTCTTGCCTGTAAGGGAGTAAAAAAACTGCGGTGTATCTGAGCGCGACAATCAGGTCATTTTCTAATTTAGTTATTACATCGTTAGCTATAACTTCTTTTGATACATCACTTTCTATCCTGCCAAGGAGATGTGGAGCTAATCTTCTAAAAATTGCGTTGAAATAAATTTCATCGCTAAATATATCCATAAATTTTTTTCTTATTTCTATTCTAGTAGCTCTATCCCTTGTATCAAAAGGGAGTATTCTTCGGGGTTGAGAATCTGAAACTGAAGTCAAATCTTTAAATTGAGTATACAAACTATTTAAAACTGTGTTTCCCCGGTACATTTCTTTTAATCCTTCCAGTATTTTCAGTAATTTGCCTGATTGGATTGCCATTGTTGCAAATTGTTCGGCAATTTTCATCGGAGATGAATTAAAATTAATGAATGAGCTATTAATGTTATGAGCAAATAGCATTGTCTCTACATACTCTCTCTTTCCAAAAATATTACAAAGCTCTGTCATTATAATATTTATTGCCTCTTCTGTAGTTGATATTCTCAAACAATCTTCATAAAGGCACTTTCCTATATAGGTCTTCCTATCTAGTTCCTCAACAGTTAGAAGGCCATGGTCAACAACGTATCTTTTTAAATCCTCCCTATCAGGAGTCAAAAATATTGCTGCATACTTAAGTGCATCAGCCAATTTATCATTACCTTGCCTATTTAATTCTTCTATGATAGCTTTTGTGTTAATTTCAAAAGAATTAGTTTCTTTTTTTCTGTCCATAGAAGCAGGGGTAATTCTTCTTAAAATAGCATCATAAAATGTTGCATCGCCTAATATACCCATAAATTTCTGCCTGATATCTCTTTGTGTATCTCTATCCCTTGGATCAAAAGGAAGTATCCTTGTCGGTTGAGGAATTTTAGGTTTTGGGATTAACCTCTGAAGCATGCTTCTAAGTGGCGTTAAATCTCTTCCTTCAAGCATCCTATTAAAATAACTTCTAGTAAAAGGAAATCCAAATCTTTGGATCCTTACAAAAAAATTGTTGAGCGATGTAGAATCTGTAGTATCTAACTTATCAAGCTCTGATAACAAGATAGCGGCAGATTCTTTTTCCACAACTCTTTCTAAATTAAAAGAGACTACTTTTTTTAAAACCATCTTATCTCTCTTCTCCTTTTAATCCCTGGCTATGTTTTTACCCCGATTATCCTATAGGGGACTGTTGCGAAATGCAATTTGTCATCCCCGCGCCGTGCCTGCTGGCAGGCAGGAAAACGGGGATCTATCTTGTTTTCTGAAAAATGGATTCCCGTTTTCACGGGAATGACCATTTTGCAACAGACCCTATAGTTATTTATCGCGAAGAAATAGACATAATTTCATTTTTTCCCCTTTTTTCCCTTGGCAATAGAAATATGTAATGTTATAATTTGCAACAATGAACGAAGAAACAATCCTAAAGATTGAGCTTCCGGATTTTAGACCAATAAAAAGCGGTAAAGTTCGTGATATTTTTGATTTAGAAGATAACTTGTTATTTGTAACTTCTGATCGGATATCGGCGTTTGATTGCATAATGCCAAACGGCATCCCCGATAAAGGGAAAATACTTACTCAAATATCAGTTTTCTGGTTTAATTTTTTAAAAAACATTATTCCAAATCATGTTTTGACCTCAAATTTTGACGAATACCCTCAAAAATTAAAAAAATATGGCGTATTAAGAAAAAGATCAATGCTTGTTAAAAAATCGAAAGTTATCCCCGTGGAATGTGTTGTACGTGGTTATTTATCGGGATCCGGATGGAAAGAGTATCAAAAAAACCGTGCAATATGCGGAATTAAATTGCCAGTAGGTCTTAGAGAATCAGAGAAGTTATCGGAACCTATTTTTACTCCGACGACAAAAGAAGAAGAAGGTCATGATATATCGATTGATTTCAAAAAGGTTGTGGATCTAGTAGGAACAGATATTGCAACCCTTTTAAAGGAAAAATCGATAGAACTTTACACCACAGCAGTAAATTATGCTCTTTCAAAAGATATAATAATCGCGGATACAAAATTTGAATTTGGAATATTAAATAATCAGGTGATTTTAATAGATGAAGTTTTAACTCCCGATTCATCCCGTTTCTGGCCAAAAGACCAATATGAGCCTGGCAGATCACAACCAAGTTTTGATAAACAATTTTTAAGAGATTATTTAGAAACGTTAGATTGGAATAAAATGCCTCCAGCTCCTCAACTGCCCAAAGAGGTTATTTTAAAAACCAGAGACAAATATTTTGAGGCTTATAAAAAAATCACAGGTCAGGATAAATTGTAATCAAGGAGGTGATTTAGTCAGGAGTTTGTCGTTTGGTTTTGAATTCTTTATTTTATTGGGAGGAAAAAAATGGATATAGGAAAAGCTTTCAATGATGCATGGTCAATATATTCCAAAAATGCTATTACTATTATTTTGTCTTTTCTTGTAACGGCAATTTTAAGTATTATTACTATAGGTATTCTAGCCACTCCTCTTTTTACCGGATTTCAAATGTTGTTTGTAAAAGCCAAAAGGGGAGAAGCAGTAGAACTTAAGAATATTTTTGATCCTTTGAAGAATTTTTTAAATCTTATTATTGCCGGTTTAATAGTTTTTGTAATTGTTGTATTAATTTATATTATTCCCATGCTTTTTTATCGTTTTGGGCTAGATACATTGGGAAGAACAGTTAATTTGGTTGCCATGCTTGCACTAATTTATCTGTATGTAAGTATAATGTATGCTTTCTTAATGATTCAAGATAAAGGACTTGCTCCAAAAGAAGCTTTGTTCGCCAGTAAAGATTTAGTTGCTAAAAATAATTTCTGGATGCATCTTCTTTTTTTGGTTTTAGTTGGTATAGTTTATGTAATCCCAGTAATAATCCCAACTTTGGGTTTCATTCTTATGTTTTTAACAGGGTCTTATGCCTGTGGTGTTCTAGCTTGCGCTTACGAAAACGAGGCAAAGTAAGTTTTTGATATATCCCCACATCAAAAAACTTTTGGTGTGGGGGTTTATCATTTCAAAAGTTGTGTTATAATTTAATTCCTATGGTTGAAGAACGTCTCCCACCTCAAAATCTTCAGGCAGAACAATCAGTTATTGGTTCTATGCTTATTGATAAAAATGCAATTGTTAAAGCCGTTGAAATTTTACAACCGGACAGTTTTTATCGTGATGCACACCGTTATATCTTTGATGCTATACTCGATCTTTTTGATAAAGGTGAACCTGTGGATCTGGTAACCGTAACAGAGGCCCTTCGTAAAAATAATATACTGGATCAAGCAGGAGGAACTGTATACGTTGGAGATCTTTTAAACTCTGTGCCAACCGCCGCAAATGTTGAATATTATGCAAAAATTGTCGAGGAAAAAGCGACATTGCGTAGGCTAATTGATGCGGGAACTAAAATGGTGGGAGAGGCTTTTGAAGAACCGGAAAACGTAGATCAAATACTCGACAGGGCAGAGAATTCAGTATTTGAAATAGCCTTAAAAAGAGCAAAAGAGGGTTTCCATAAGCTGGACCAGATTTTAGCAAAAGTTCTTGATAAAATAGATCATTTATATGGAAAACAGGAGCATATAACAGGGATCCCAACAGGGTATTCAGATCTGGATAAAATGACTGCGGGTTTTCAAAATTCAGACCTTATAATTATAGCTGCCCGTCCTTCAGTAGGGAAAACAGCCTTTGCCCTCAATATGGCACAAAATATGGCTATAAAATTTAAAATTCCAGTTGCGGTTTTTTCGCTGGAAATGAGTAAAGAACAGTTGGCGCTGCGAATGTTATGTTCTGAAGCTGAGATTAATGCTCTTCAGCTTAAGACGGCAACGCTTCCTGATACAGGGTGGAAAAAACTGACTCGGGCGCTCTCCAAGCTATCAGAAGCTCATATTTTTATAGATGATACAGCCTCTTTGACTTCAATGGAAATGAGGGCAAAATGCAGGAGACTAAAATTAGAAAGAGGAATAGGATTGATTATCATTGATTACTTGCAACTTATGTCCGGGCGTGGAAAAACAGAAAACAGAGTTCAAGAAATATCTGAAATATCAAGATCTTTAAAAACATTGGCAAGAGAGATAGATGTTCCGGTAATAGCCTTGTCACAACTTTCCCGTGCTGTAGAACAAAGACCTGATAGAAGACCAAGGCTTTCAGATTTAAGAGAATCAGGAGAAATCGAACAAACAGCTGATCTTGTCATGTTTATACATAGAGAAGATTATTATAATCCGCAAGCGGAAAGAGGAAATATTGCGGAAATAATTATTTCAAAACAAAGAAATGGCCCTGTCGGTTCTGTTGAACTTGTTTTTAGAAAAGATATTGCCAAGTTTTGCAATAAAGAAAGTAGATATGAGGAAGTAGGGTGATCAAGGAAAAAAGTCTTTTGTTTGCCATCTTTATTTCTTGCTGCTTTAGTCTCTTTTTTTATTCTATTTCTTTGGCAGAAGATACAAATTTTACTATTAACGCCGCCACATTAGAGTATAGCCAAGATGGATCGAAACTTTCCGCTATTGGAAAAGTTGAGGTCTCTTATAAAGATATTAAAGCATATGGAGAAAGCTTTACGTATTATCTCAAAGACAGCCGTCTGTTTACAGGCGAGAAGTTCAAATTAGATTATCAGGGGATAAGTATTTTTGGAAAAGGCCTAGACATCAATATGCAAACCAAAACAGGAGAAGCCAGTGATGTTTCTATCCTTTATGACGGTGTTTATATATCAGGAAAACATATAAAACTCACACCACAAAAAATAGATTTTTTAAGCGCCAGTTTTACAACCTGTGATGAACGAGAAAAACATTACTATGTTTCCGCAAGCGAAATAATACTTGATACAAATGACGGCTGGATTATTGCTAATTGGGGGATATTTTATTTATTTAATATTCCCTCCATGATAGTTCCCATATATATTTACGATGCACAAGCGCCTGAAAGAGGAACAATAAATAAGATGCCTTATCCTCAAGTGGGATCAAATAACGATGATGGTTTTTTCATTTCACAAAGTATTCCATGGTATAAAAACCAATCTCTTAAAGGTGATTTTTCTTTGAGTTATTCCGAAAAAAAATCCTTTGGCGCGGGCTTTGGTCTGAACTATAAGATTGATTCCAATAATGAAGGTTTTTTTGATGTTTCCGCCAAAGTAAAAGATCATATAAGAGGAGCCTTTAATCATTACACATATTTTGGCCCGGAAGTAAAAAACAAAGAAGATATGTTTAAATTTGATATTTTAAAGAAATCCAAACAAAAACAATATATGCTTGAAACTAAAGTTTCTATGAATGAAAAAATAAATTATGAAACTGTAAGCATGTTGCCAAATCTCAAAATTGAAATGAAAAAAAACAGTATTGGGAACATTGATATTGATGGCAATATTTCCGGCGGAAATATTGCTGAAGAATCAAGTGGTGTCTCAGCTTTTAAGATGGGAGGAGAAGTAGGAGGAACAACAACCCTCTGGGAAAACTCCACTACAAAATTTAAACCCGGTTTATCAGTTGGAGGCTTTTTATATACTCAAGGTTCACATCGCGCAAAAACCTCTTTTGATTTGGGATTCTATTCTAAATGGTCGTCCAATTTTTCCTCAAAATTTATCTATAGTCACTATTTAACTTATTCCGGAGGTAGCCCTTATAATTTTGAAAATTATAATTTTTCTGTATCTGATAAATTAATATCCGGAATTATCTATAGAGGGGAAAAGATTCAGTTTGGGGTTGATTCCATTTATAATTTAACAAATATTTTACCTGAAGAGTTGGACTATATATTCGGCTTCAATTTTCACTGTTTTGCAATAATATTAAAATATAGAGCGACCAGACAGGAATTTAATTTTAATCTGGAATTTAGCTGAAGTAAGTATGGGAAAAGCGTTTTATGCGGATAACGCTTTTATAGAATTTTTTCGTCAGTTGACCCCGATTATTCATGGACGAACAGAATTCTAGTAGGCTGCTCAGAAAATCCTTAGGCATGAACCCCGATTCCCTAATCGGGGTGAATAATCGGGGTTGAAAGGGGTTAAACCATTTAAATTAAAAGGAGAAAAGAGATGTTTATAACATTCGAAGGTTGTGAAGGATCAGGAAAATCGACCCAGATTAAATTATTGGAAGATTATATTAAAAGTATTGGAAAGGAAGTAATAATTACAAAAGAACCCGGAGGCTCAAACCTTGGAGAAGAGATAAGAAAAATACTATTTAATTATGAGTCTGAAATTTTGGCGGAGATATTTATGTTTGCGGCAGATAGGGTAGAACATGTCGAAAAAGTCATTAAACCTGCTTTAGCAAATGGAAAAGTTGTACTGTGTGATAGGTATATTGATTCAACGCTGGCTTATCAGTTGGGAGGTAGAGGTTTGCCCGAAGATTTGGTAAGATATATTAATTGGATATCAAGCAGGGGGATAATTCCTGACTTAACAATTCTTTTAGATATTCCTGCGAAAAAAGGCCTTGAGCGTGCTAAAAAGCGCGGGGCTGTTAATCGTTTTGAAAATGAGATATTGGCTTTTCATGAACGTGTACGAGAAAAGTATGAGGAATTAGAGGAAAATGACCAGAAAAGAATAAAGAAAATAAATGCACAAATGCCCATAGAAGAGGTTGCAGAAAAAATAAAATTACTTGTTACAGAAATCATAAAATGAATAGCAATGAAATAAGAAAAAAATTTCTTGAATATTTTATAAATAAAGGACATGAAAATCTTCAGTCTGATTCTCTTATCCCTTCAGATCCTACGGTTCTTTTAACTCTTGCGGGAATGCTCCCATTTAAGCCTATATTTTTAGGCATAGAATCTGCTAAATATAAAAGGGTGACAACCGCGCAAAAATGCATACGCACAAATGATATCAATAATGTAGGGCTTACAACGCGCCACCACACTTTTTTTGAAATGCTCGGCAACTTTTCTTTTGGTGATTATTTTAAAAAAGAGGCAATAGAATTTGCATGGGATCTGCTAGTAAATATTTTTGGCATAGATAAAAACAATCTAGTCGTTGCTGTATACGAAAAAGATGATGAATCATACCAAATTTGGGAAAAAGATATCAAAATACCTAAAGATAAAATCTATAGACTAGATGAAGAAAATAATTTTTGGGCTGCAGGCCCTACAGGCCCCTGCGGACCTTGTTCGGAAATTTATTATGATTATGGCACAGGATGCAATAAAAAGGATTGTAATCCAGCCTGCGATTGTGAACGATTTCTGGAAATCTGGAATTTAGTTTTTATTCAATATGACCGCCAAAACGACAATAGTTTAAAAATACTCCCTAAAAAAAACATAGATACAGGAATGGGACTGGAACGCATTGCCAGGGTACTCCAAAATAAAAAAGATAATTTTGATACAGATATTTTTGCTCCGATATTTAAGAAGCTCCCAAATAAAAGTCTTTCTTCCAAAATAATAGCAGATCACACAAGAGCCATGACGCACCTCATATCGGATTTAATTTTACCTTCCAATGAAAGTCGAGGCTATGTATTAAGAAGGATTATTCGAAGAGCAGTCCTTCACGGGAGAAAACTTAACATAAAATCTCCTTTTTTGCCCGATCTTTGCAATGTTGTTATAGAACAGATGTCAGATGTTTATCCGATGTTAAAAACCCAAGCAAACCTGATAAAAAAAACAGTTGAAGCAGAAGAAGAAAGTTTTTGTCAAACATTGGAACATGGAATGCAGATGATTGAAGACTTATTTGTAAAATATGAATCGACAAAAAAACTTAACGGGGAAGATGTTTTTAAACTTCATGATACGTTTGGATTTCCTTTTGATATCACATTGGAGATTGCGGCTGAAAAAGGTTTTTCTGTCGACAAAGACGGATTTAACTTTCTAATGGAAAAACAAAAATCAAAAGCCAGAGCTTCACATGAAAAATGGCAGGAACATCTTTTAATGTTAAAAGCTGTATATAAAGAAAAATATGGTAAAACAAAGTTTTTGGGTTACGATAAGCTTAAAACCGACGCAAAAATTCTATCTATTATTCCTGAAGATAATATTATTGTTTTGGATAAAACACCTTTTTATCCTGAGGGTGGGGGACAAATTGGGGATACCGGAATAATACAAAATCAAATAGTTGTAAATACCTATGGTGAAATCGGGGGCATAATATTCCATAAAATGCAAAGCATTGAAAATTTAAAAGAAGGCATGACGGTTTACGTTTGTGTAGATAGCGGAAAACGCCAAAGCACAACAGTTCACCATACAGCTACACATCTTCTTCATTTTGCTTTGCGACAAGTCCTTGGAGAAGAAGTTAAACAAGCAGGATCTTATGTAGGACCGAATTATTTACGGTTTGATTTTACTTTTGGACGCGCTCTTGCTGCTTCTGAAATTGAAGAAGTGGAATTGATCGTAAATGAAAAGATAAAAAAGAAATTTGCAGTTGTCAAAGCTGAAACATCTTATAAAAAAGCCTGTGAGATGGGAGCAATGGCCCTTTTTTCAGAAAAGTATGGAGATAAAGTAAGAGTTGTTGAAATAAAAGATGTAAGCTGTGAGCTTTGCGGAGGTTGCCATGTAAAAAATGTCTCTGAAGTGGGCTTATTTAAAATAATAAAAGAAGAAGCTTTGCAGTCCGGGGTTAGAAGAATTGAAGCAGTAGCGGGGGAAACTTCAAAAGTTTTCATAATTTATAAAAGTAAAAGCATGAAAGATCAAATAGATAAACTTATGAGACAGCATCTTTTACTCCAAGCAAAGAAAGATTTTATGGGTGGAGGTAAGTTTTTAGAAGCTTCTGTTTTTGATGTGGAACAAACAGAAATAGATAGCCTTATCAAAGCGGTAAATGAGAAAGACGTATACAAAGTCAATAAATTCTTGGAACATCTTGAAGGCCGTCTTGGCTGGCTCAAAGATAGAAGTAAAAATCTAAAAAAAGAGATAGAAGATCTTGAGGCAAAAAAAGCTCTAAAAGAGGCAGGACTGCTCCTGTCAAATACTATAAAGATAAATGACGTTAATTTTTTATCTGCCAAACTGTGCGAGATTCCTATGAACAACTTAAGGATAATAGGTGATGAACTTATAAACTCCTTAAAATCAGGGATAATTGTTTTATCTTCTACTGTTGAAAATAAGGTTTTATTTCTTGTTATGATTTCCGATGATCTTGTGCAAAAAGGTTTTAACGCAGGTAAAATAGTCAAGATCTTATCCTTGACTTGTGGTGGTGGTGGTGGCGGAAAATCAAATAAAGCAGAAGCGGGAGGAAAAGATATTTCTAAAATCGACAAAGCAATCGAAAATGTTGTGCAAATTATAAGTCAAAATCAATAAAATGAGAATTTTAGGCATTGACTTTGGGACAAAGAGAATCGGAATTGCTGTGAGTGATCCATTAGGCTTTACAGCTCAGGGGATTAGCACATTAGAAAAAGGCAAAACCTTTAGAAATGATATTGAAAACCTCAAAGAAATTATTGAAAAATATGAAGGAATAAGAGAGATTGTAGTTGGGTTGCCAAAGAAAATGTCGGGAGAAATTGGGATTGCAGCGCAAGAAGTCTTAAAATTTGTCGAAGCGCTGAAAAAATATTTCAATAATATTGAAATAAAAACGTGGGATGAAAGACTAACTTCAGCTGAAGCGAACAAATTTTTTGCGGGAGCAAATATTTCAGAAAAGAAACGGCGCAAGATTATTGATAAAACAGCGGCTGTTTTAATATTGCAGGGATATTTGGATAGTATAAGAATCGAAAATCACAATAATTTATAAACCGGTCAATATTTCAAGAAATATGAAAAGAACTTTATTGATAATAGCAATAATTTTTATTATATTTGTGAGTTTTAGCCTAATATCGTTATTTCTACAAACCGGTAAAAACTCCAAAACTTTAATCATTGAAATTAAACAGGGGACATCAGCAACTACTATATCAGACATGCTTGCAAAGAGCCAAATTATAAGAAGTAAAACAGGATTCAAAATTGGGCTAAAACTCCTTTTAATGCAAGAAAAAATAAAAGCAGGAAACTATGAGTTTAAACCCAATACAGCTTTGATAGAAATTTTACTAAAGTTAAGAAATGGAAAAACCATAGAGAAAAGACCTCTTAGGGTTACGTTTCCCGAAGGGACATCAATTTATAAAATGGGATCTATCTTGGAAAAGATGGGGGTTTCAAACTTCCAGGATTTCAGGGAATTGACATATACTAATCTCACAAAAAATGAGCAAGAAAATTTTTTCTTTTTGAGGCTTGTTGATTCTTATTCACTTGAAGGTTTTTTATTCCCTGATACTTATATATTTGATTCAAAGATAAACACAAATGATTTGGCAAGATTAATGCTTAAGAGATTTAGTGAAATTATATGGACTTATTGGGAAGAGAACAAAAAAGATGCAAAGTTGTCTTTTTACAAAACTTTAATATTGGCATCAATAATAGAAAAAGAAGCCGCGCTGGAAAGAGAAAAACCGATAATAGCTTCTGTTTTTTATAACAGACTGGAAAAAAAGATGCCTTTAGCCGCAGATCCTACAATCAAATATGCTCTTGAGCAACCGACAAAAAAGGTATATACAAGCCAATTAAGAATAAATTCACCTTATAATACTTATAAAAATAAAGAATTGCCCCCAACTCCGATTTGTAATCCAGGATTAGAATCTTTTCAAGCTGCTATTCATCCCAAAAATACAAATTATCTCTTTTTTGTTGCCCAAAAAGATGGATCTCATATCTTCTCAACTTCTTGGAAAGAACATCAAAAAGCCCGACATAAAGTTAACCCTGATTATTCAAGGTAAAACCAGAAACTAACCTCGATTATGATAATCGGGTTAGTTAATATGCAGTAAAGCATAAAAAAAATTGTGTTATAATGTTTTATTGTTATTATGATAAAAAAAGATGATAAACCTCCTAAAATTGTAATTGTTGGAGCAGGGCCTGTTGGTTGCTATTTGGGACAAATGTTAAAACATTATGGATTTAACCCTCTTTTACTTGAGGAACATTCTGAAGTTGGGCGTCCTGTTTCATGTGCCGGAATTGTTGGGAAAGATGTTTTTTCAGATACCATTATCCCTGTTCCCAAAAAATCCATTTTGAACAAAATTGACGGTGCAAAAGTCGTTTTTAATGGTTCTGCTTTTCTTTTAAAAAGACCTTCGGTTGCTTATATTATCGACAGGGCTGAATTTGATAAGAGCCTAAGCGAAGGATTAGACATAGAATTTAACACTAAGGCAGAAAAAATAGAAAAAGTGGGAGCAGGTTACAATGTTATAACTACTAACGGAGAGTATTATGCAGACATTTTAGTAGGCGCTGACGGTCCATATTCCAGAGTCCGTAAACTTTTAAGACTAAATGAAAACATAAAACTATATAAAGGTTTGCAATACAGGATCAGAAAAGAAATTCCGGATAAAGATCGTGTTGAAGTAAGTTACATAAAACCTTTTTCTCTGTTTACGTGGTTAATTCCGGAAGGAAACGACATTGTCAGAATAGGCACTATATCTGATAATCCCATACATGAGATAGAAAGTTTTATGGCTGATCGTAACATAAAAGGTGAAATAGTTGAAAAGAACGCGGGGCCTGTTCCTATAGGAACATGTGACTTAGTTAAAGAGAATGCCGCCTTAGTAGGAGATGCCGCGTGTCAGGTAAAACCAATAACTGCAGGCGGTATTTTTTATGGCATAAAGTCAGCCGAAATATTGGCTAGGGCCATTAAAAATGAAGATCTAAAAGCCTATGCACGTGAGTGGGAAGAAGAATTTGGAAAGGAAATAAGATTGTGTTTGCTTATGCGATATACGATGGAAAACATTGATAAAGAGGTATTGAAAAAAGTATTTGAATATGTGAAAGATAATGCGCAATTAATTGAAAATATGGGTGATTTTGAGAATCATTCATCTGTTTTATGGAGTCTGATAACAAACCCAAGGACATATCCCACAATTGGATCAGTATTTATGGGAGTTTTAAAAAAGCCCAAAATACTTATGAGATTTTTAAAAAGAAAGTGAAATCCTAGTCCCTTTTTGCCGAAGCTGCTATTAAGGGAGGGAGCAATGGTTTTTGTTACTTTATTAGTTCCTGGATTAAGATCTTTTCTTAAAGAAAAAACTTTAAGGAAAGATAACGGATTAGTAACTTTAGTCCCTGATGGTGGCTGGGCAAGGAAGAAAGTTGTGCAGCCTTCACCACATGCAATACCCCTAACAGCTAAATCTTCTACAACATTGACCCCTCCTTCTTCCAGGTTATATCGAGAAGCTCTGGCTTTTTTTATAACAGAAGAATATGATCATGCAATTGTTGCTTTCTTAAAAGTCTTGAAAATACAACCTTATCATGTGGATGCTCTTTTTGGTTTAGGAAGAGCTTATTTGAGTAAAGGAGAAAAAGAAAAAGCCGTAAATACAGCCCATAAGTTAGCAGACGCGGCGGAAGCATTATATTCATTAGGAAACAAAGAAGAAGCATTTAGATCTCTGAGCTTGGCAAATGATATTCTTCCAGAAGATGATATTTTTATCCTTTATTCGTCAGCTTTAATTTATGAAAAATGTGACAACATGGAAAAAGCATCTGAAAAGCATTATAAAATTGGAGTAATCTTTTACAAACAAGCGTTGTCTACAAATTCATTAAGATTACTAAGAAGAGCCATGAGAGCATTTTTAAAGGCCAAGGAATTATCACCTAGTTTTGATCTTCATGAAAGAAAAGAAATTGATTTAGAATATTTACTTGAAAAATGGGCTATTATACAAAAATTAAAAGAAGAAAACCTTGAAGAAGCATTAGCATTATTAAATAAGATGCTCTTGAAATATCACGCACAGTCTATTGATGAAAATGAGTCAAAAGGAATAATCTTAGCGGAGGATGATTTTTCAGAAAAAAAAGATTTAACAAACTCATATCTTTTGAGCGGGACAATCTTTGCTTGTTTAGCCTTAAGAATTTATGAAGGATGTAAGTTAGATGAGAATCACGAATTTACAGCTTTATTTAACAGATCTATCCGCTTTTTTGATAAAGCTTTAGAAGTAAATCCATCGCTTTCTCATGAGCAATTTTTATTAAACGAACCTACAATTCATGAATGGACAGACAAAAAATCCGTAAAGTTTTTTACGGATTTTACATTTGCTTTAAAGTTTTTAATCGATTTAGGATATAGAAGTTTTGCTACATATGTTTTATTGGCTGAGGCTTATAACAGGCAAAATACAGCTTTGTATTCTATTGCAAAAGAAAGGCTTGCAGAACAATATATGATAAAAGGTGATATAGAAAGCCTTTTTGCGGCAGCAGACATTTTTTACAGTCTTGAGAAAGATAACGAATTGATCGATTCTATGGTAAAAGCTGCAAATTTATCATTGTTGCGAGGTGTTGATTCAACATTTGATCAAAGGCTTTTTTATTACTTGAGTACCATACTTAGGCAAAGAGAAAAGCATGAAATCCTCGAAGTAAAAACGGATGCGGAAAAAGAGGGAAAAGCCGAGGATGATGAAATTGATGCAGAAGCGTTAATATATGATACAGATATAACCCCAACTGAGTTAGGCACTTTTGATGATACTACAATAGTTTTAGGCGATGGGGAGGAAGAGGAGGCACAAGAGGCTGAAGATGACCTTAACCCAAATCCAGATGGAGATTCAGATTATCGCGCAGAAGAATTAAAGAACTCCGGGCCAGAAGATGAGGGTTTTAATCCAACTTCAAGGAATTTACGCAGACAACGAGATGATCTGTAATATATAATATTGAACCAAGCTTGCTAGAGTGATAGAATTTATTAATAATGAAATCAGACATTGAAATAGCCCAGGAATCAAAAATAGAATTAATAGATAGAATTGCCAAAAGAGCAGGGTTTAAAAATGAAGAGATAGAAAATTACGGCAAATATAAGGCAAAAATAAATTTATCCGCGTTAAAAAGACTTCAAAACAAAAAAGATGGAAAGTTAATTCTTGTAACTACTATTACACCAACTCCTCAAGGAGAAGGGAAAACAACAACTGTAATCGGTTTAGCCCAGGGGCTAAAAAAAATCAAGAAAAAAACATTTATTTGTATTCGTGAACCTTCACTTGGGCCTGTTATGGGGATGAAAGGGGGCGCGGCAGGGGGAGGATATTCACAAGTTTTACCGATGGAAGAAATCAACCTTCATTTTACAGGAGATATACACAATGTAACAGCAGCTCACAACCTTTTAACCGCCATGATTTATAATCACATTTATCAAGGGAACGACTTAATGCTAGATGAAAACAGAATTGTCTGGAATCGTGTTATGGACATGAATGATCGTGCACTCCGTGGAAGTTTTTCAATTACAGCCTCTTCTGAAATCATGGCGATAATGTGCCTTTCTGAAAATTTAACTGACATGAAAAACAGGTTGGCTCAAATTGTAATAGGGTATAAAAAAAATGGGGAGGTCGCCTTAGTCTACGAACTTAAGGCTCAAGGAGCTATGGCTTTGTTGCTAAAAGATGCTTTAAAACCTAATATTGTGCAAAGTATTGAAGGTATCCCTGCTTTTGTTCATGGGGGCCCTTTTGCAAATATTGCCCATGGCTGTAATGCTATGACAGCAACAAAACTTGCGCTAAAATCTGCTGATTATGTAGTTACAGAAGCCGGCTTTGGTTCGGAGTTGGGAGCAGAAAAGTTTTTTGACATTAAGTGCCGCCAAGGAGGATTAAAGCCAAACGCGGTTGTTTTAGTTGTAACATATCAAGCCTATATTGTCCACGGAATTGAAAATATAAAAAAACATGTTGAAACTTTGAGGCTTTTTAATCTTCCTTTTCTTATTGCAATCAACAAAAAAGAGAATGATTCCGATGAAATTTTAGATGAATTAAAAGGCCGTTGTGAAAAATTGGGAGTTGATGTGGTTATATCTGATGTGTGGAATAGGGGTGGGGAAGGGGGAATAACTCTGGCAAAGGCTGTTCTTAATGCCTGTGAAAGAAAGTCTGAATTAAGGTATTTATATGGACTAGAAGAGTCCATAGATAAAAAAATAGAGCATATTGCACAAAAGGCTTACGGCGCAGATGGCGCTATTTTTTCGGATAAAGCCAAAGATGACCTTAAATTTCTAGAAAAATCAGGATATTCTAATTTGCCTGTTTGCATAGCCAAAACACAAAACTCTTTAAGTGACGATCCAAAACTGTGCGGACGCCCCTGTAATTATAAAATAGTAGTCAGAGAATTATCTCCCTCTGCTGGGGCTGGTTTTATTGTCGCATATTGTGGAAATATAATGACAATGCCCGGACTTCCAAAGCATCCTGCGGCTGAAAAGATGGATATAACAGAAGAGGGCGATATTATAGGATTATTCTGACTTATAATCTTCCTACATGAAATAGTGTGAAAATTCAAGATGATTTCATTGTGTTATTGATATATAATTTAATTAATGATTAACAAAAAACGGATAGAAAAAGCTGTGAAGGAAATTTTGCTTGCCATTGGAGAGGATGTAAACCGTGAAGGGATAAAAGAGACTCCTAAGCGAGTTGCACAAATGTATTCTGAAATTTTTTCGGGCATTCAAGAAGATCCTTCCAAGCATTTAAAAATTTTCAAGCAAGGACAGCATGAAGAGATGATTATTGTAAAAGATATTCCGTTTTACTCTATTTGTGAACATCATTTTGTCCCATTTGTAGGAAAAGCTCATGTTGTTTATATCCCCAGAAAAGGAAACGTTACAGGATTGTCAAAACTTGTTAGAGTAATAGAAGGTTATGCAAAACGTCCCCAAGTTCAGGAAAATCTCACAAGCCAAATAGCGGATACTTTGATGCAAAAGTTAATGCCTCAGGGTGTCCTTGTCATAATAGAAGCGGAACATCTTTGTATGTCAATGAGAGGGGTAAAAAAACCGGGATCAATAACCGTTACTTCCGCAGTAAGGGGAATATTTAGAAAAAATTCCACCACAAAAGCAGAAGCATTGGCGCTTATTAATAAATAAGGATACAAATAAGATGAAAATAAAAGTATTTTTTTTTGTATTATCTTGTTTTTTCTCTGTTTTGTTTTCTTTTGCTTACGCTGACGATCTTTCTTATGAAAATAAACAGACAGAAAAGTTTTTTGATAAAAGGATAAGACGATATGTTGATGTTGCAAAAGGGGAGTTATTGGTAAAATACAAGGATTTAATTTCTATACAATCCATTAATACTTTTAATTCTCAAAATAACCTAAAAATTGTTAGAACACTTTCCAATAAAAAAATAAAACTCTTAAAGATTGCTGACGAAAGCAAAAATTCTTCGCTCAAAGACATAGTAGATGCTTATAATAAAAATCCATTAATTGAATATGCGGAACCAAACTTTGCTTTATACAAACTTTCTGTAACGCCCAATGATCCATATTATTATGAACAATGGGGATTGCCTTTAATTCATGCAAATGATGGTTGGGATATAACCAAAGGGAATTCTGACGTTATTATAGCTGTTGTTGACAGCGGTATAGATTTTACCCATGAAGATTTGCAAGATAAGGTCTGGATAAATCCTATTGAGGGGAGCGCTGGCAATAAAAACAACGGAATTGATGATGACGGGAACGGTTATATAGATGATTGGGAAGGATGGGATTTTTTTGCCTCAGACAATGATCCTTCAGATCTAGATGGCCATGGTACACATGTTTCCGGAATAGCCGCGGCAGTGACAAATAACGGCAAGGGAGTTGCTGGCGTTTCTTGGAATAGTAAAATTATGGTTGTCAGAGTCCTTAATTTCAGAGGTATGGGTTTTGTTGATATTACGGCAGACGGGGTAAGATACGCAGCCGATAACGGCGCAAAAGTTATAAACATGAGTTTGGGATCATATTCATTTGTTGATAGTATGAATGAGGCTGTGCAATACGCATATAACAAAGGATGTGTTCTGGTTGCCGCAGCGGGGAATGATGGAGATCCCACAGTTGAATATCCAGCTTCTTATGAAAATGTTATAGGCGTAGGTTCAATAGGTCCTGATAATAACCGTTCGTCTTTTTCAACTTATAATGAATCTGTTGATGTTTGCGCTCCGGGAGGAGATGGAGGGAGTTCAAATTCAGGCAATATACTTAGCACTTATAAAGGGAATGCTTATGCGTACAGTTATGGAACCTCTATGTCAACTCCTTTTGTATCAGGGTTGGCCTCCTTGATTTTTGCTCAAAATTCCACATGGGCAAACTCTCAGGTTATAAATAAAATTGTGAGCTCTGCTGATGATTTAGGAACTGCGGGATGGGATCCTTACTATGGCTCTGGCAAAATAAACGTCTATGCGGCTTTAAGTTTTGGATCTTCTTCTACCCAAGAATCGACAACTAAAACGATATATGCTTATCCAAATCCATACACAGCAGGGTCTTCTTCTGGTGTTGTTTTTGAAGGTTTGTCGGGAGACGAAAGAATAAGTATATATACGCTTTCAGGGAATCTTGTAACATCAACGACATTAACCGGAGGGGCAAGTTGGACATGGAACGGTAAAAATTCATCAGGAGCTTGGGTTACAAGAGGCATTTATATTTATTTCATAGGAGGTTCCGGTGTAAAAAAGATAGGGAAAATTGCAATTATTGATTAAAAAAATAATTATTTATTATGCCAATGCTTCGACGCATTATTCTTTGTAAGTTATAAATTAATGTATGAATAGAAAAAAAATAATTTTACTATTGTTCTTTCTTTTCTTTATGAAAAGTATTTCCATAGGAGTAAACGCTCAAACTGGAACTTTTGCTGGAGATTATCTTAAATTAAACGGGAATGCAAAAGCATCAGCCATGGGAGGCGCCTTTATTGGAGTTTCAGATGATCCAAGCGCGACTTTCTGGAATCCTTCAGGTTTATCTCAAATAAAAAGAATTGAGATTTTATCAACTTATATGAACTATTTTGCGGGGATAAGCTATATATCCTTTGCCTTTTCTTCTCCTGTCATGGAGTCAACACTCGGTCTTTCTGTTGACTACGTAAACATGGGACAAATTGAAGAGACAACGCCAACAAATCCCACAGGAACAGGAAGATTTTTTTCTCCCGCAAGTCTGGTTATTGCAACTTCCTACGCGCGCAATGTTTTAAACAATTTGTTTCTTGGTGGCAGCTTTAAATTAATTAATGACACCATTGATACAAGTAATGCTTCCGGCTATGGTGTTGACCTTGGTATGTTGTGGAACGCCAATGCAAAGGGAACTTTTGGAATCACACTAAAAAATATTGTAGGATCTTTGGGAAATACCGCTATTCCATCAAATTATGGAGTTGGGTATTCTTACAAATTAGACGATATTCTTTTTGCGGCTGATTTAAATTTGCCATCAGATGATAATATGTTTGCAAATTTTGGCATTGAATATAGTTTTGAAGATAGTTTCTTTGTTAGATCCGGACTAACAAGTAAACAAACAGATAACTCGTCTATATCTTTTGGCATTGGTTTTATCAGTAAAAATATTCAATTTGACTATGCCTTTGTCCCTCATTCCGAATTGGATACAACCCATCAGCTTACAATTAAATTTATGCCAGACTTTACGAGAAAAAATCCTTATTTAACCCCGATTATTCACCCCGATTAGGATAATCGGGGTTCACGTCAGAATCAATAACCAACAAATTGTCAAACATTACTCGGGGTATGAATAAGCGGGGTTAAAAATTCCCCAATATTGGAACTGACGATCTTTTGTCGTTTTTTAATCAATTTTCGTCATGCAACAGCCTTTTGATGGAATTGTTGTAAAATGAAACATCAGGCTGGCACAAAAATTGCTGCTTATTTTAAATATAACCATGAAAAATATTAGCAAATGGATTTTTTTAGCCAAGACTCCTGATTTAGGGGATGCCTCTATAAAAAAACTGTGGGATTACTTCGGTTCCATTGACGCAATTTTGAATGCTAATCCAAATGATTTATCAAAAATTGAAGGGTTACCTAAAAAGGGGATAAAAGCCTTTTTAGAGCTTAGAGAAGAAATAAAAATGGTGGAGACTAAAATCCCTGAAAATATTAAAGTTTTAACTTTTGAAGATGAAAATTATCCTGAAATCTTATTCCAAATTCATGATCCTCCTCCTGTTATATACTACAAAGGAGATTTTCTAAAAAATTTCGATAAATCAATTGCAATAGTTGGGACCAGAAAAGCTTCTAATTATGGAATAAATGTTGCTAGAAAAATTGCCTTTGAACTTTCAAAACTTGGAATAATAATCATATCTGGTATGGCGTTAGGTATTGATACCGCCGCTCATGAAGGGGCTCTTGAGGCAGGAGGTAAAACAATTGCCGTTTTAGGTTGTGGGGTTAATGTTCTTTATCCTCCCGAAAATATAGATTTAAGGGATAAAATTATAACATCAGGCGCTATTTTATCCGAGTTTCCACTAAATGACCCGGTAGATAACTGGAAATTTCCAAAACGGAACAGAATTGTTTCCGGTCTTTCCCTTGGGACAATTATTATTGAAGGAGGATATAAAAGCGGAGCTATGATAACAGCTAAGCTTGCTTTGGATCAGGGTAGGGAAGTTTTTGCTGTCCCGGGAAATATAGAATCGGAATTGTCAAAAGGGCCTCATTGGTTAATCAAACAAGGAGCAAAGCTTGTTGAGGGAGTTGATGATATTATTGATGAATTCCAACATATCATATCCCTCAACCAATACAAATCCCTTTTACCTGTTAAAGAGATTAAAAAAATAGAGATTCAGCTCTCTTTTGAAGAGAGTAATATATTAAAGTTTATCTCTAATGAACCTATGCATATTGATGAAATTGTAAGAAGATCAGAATTAGTTATATCAAAAGTGTTGATAACCTTATCGCAACTAGAGATAAAAAAACTTGTAAAACAATTACCTGGAAAAATGTTTATTATTGAAAAAAGCAGTCTTTACCACATGCCAAATTTTTGCTGAAATTTCCATAATACATTAACGATAATATAGCAGAGGATAAGAAGATGCCAAACGTATACTTAAAAAAACTAAGCGCTACAGGAGTTGCACCTGATCATGGGAAATCTTTATCTCCTGCCGGAAAAGGAGCTACGAAAGCAACCCCAATAAAAACAGCTACAGACAAAACCCCGTTCCTTTTAAAACTTCTTGAGAGATGGCAAGTTGAAAGAGAGATACAGAAAGTAGGCGGAACCCAAGCACTTTCTTCTTTAGAAGCAGAAGTAATACCGAAAATTAGTCCAATAAAAGTGGATTTGCAAGGATTAAATGTAAATATCCCAACTATTTCTATATCTTTGGATGATGTCACAGTACAAACTCCTTCTTCTACAGTAGCTGGAAGAGCATCTTTCTCTGTCTTACCAAAAAAACCATTAAACGCTCCGGATATTCGTTATTGTCAGGGATTAGGCGATTTGCCAAAGCTCTCAACTGGAAGAGCCAGCACAACACTAACCCTTCAAACAGGAATATCTTTAGGGAAAACGACCATGTCCTTTGCTTGGCTGAAAGATTTAATAAGAGATCAGGCGCGAGAAATGGAAATGAGAATTTTAGAAGATTCTGCCATGTACAACGCTGGATATAAACATATAGTTGAACAGCTAAGTTTAGCTTTTGGTCGTTTAGTTAGTTAACCCCGATCATTAACCCCTTTTTTAAATTCTCTTATGTTTGGTTCTACTGAATAATTTGGAGTAAGTTTCATTAAGTTTGAGTCTTTTCCTTCTTTGATTAACTTTTCGCCGATAATTGCAACATTTGAGCCTCTGGGTATAGAAAAATTTTGAATGGCAAATCTTATATTCTTCGCGATAAAAAGGCTTTGAATTTCTTCATTACAACTGCATACATAGATTTCACCCTTAATTTTAGACAACAACTTTTTTATATCTTCCAATTTCATTAATAAATCATTTGTAATGCGTTTTAAATTATTTTGATAAGAAGCAAATAAAGCAATGTTATATTCATCCCGTCTGGCATCAGAAAGAGAGAGTATAGTCCCATTAACATTTATTAAATTAAAAGCAATTGCTTCAAGTGTCGAAACTTGGGCAATTGGTACGGCAAAAATCTGCGCTAATGTTTTAGCTGTTGCCATTCCACCGCGTAATCCATTATAAGATCCAGGTCCGGAAGCAACAGCAATCCCTGTTATTTTTACTTTTGCCTGTTCTATGAGCTTTTCTATATAAACAATTAAATCTTCTGTAAAAGACTCTTTGCCTGAAACGATAAGTTCCGCAAGAGTGTTGCTGTTTTCACAAATTCCCACAGATAGGATTTTTGTCGCGCTGCTTATACCTAAAATTGCCATATTTTTATATTGTAATTACTCTCTTATCAGCATCTTTGATTTCAAGCCTAATTATTTTAGCATTTTCGGGAAGCAAATCTCCAAGTTTTTCAGCCCATTCTATTAAACATATTCCATCTTTATGAAAATATTCTTCAATGCCTAAGTCCTTTATGTCCGTCCCCGCGTCCAAACGATAAAGATCAATATGATAAAGAGGAATTTTGTTCTCATACTCATTTATTATAGTAAAAGTAGGGGAAGAGATATAATCTTTTAATCCTGTACCTAAAGCTATTCCTTGACTTAGAGTAGTTTTTCCCGATCCAAGATCTCCTTCCAAGGCTATAATATCATTTGGCTTGAGCTGTTTTCCAATTTTTATACCCAGCTTTACTGTTTCCTTGGGACTATTCGTTATATATTTCATTAATACAGAAAACCCCTTAAAAAACAGAGGCTTTAATTTTACCATTTTTCATAATCATCATACCTGCTTGTCTTTATCTCTTTAAAACCCGGAAGTTCATCATCATATTTATCAGTCCCGATCTCAATTTTTCTCTCTTCATAAAGAGTCGAAATGCTTTTTTCCAAAACAGGATGCATTAATTGCGGTGACAATTCTTTGAGAGGTTGCAGGACAAAGAGCCTTTCATGCATAAGAGGGTGAGGAATCTGGAGCTTGTCATCGCTTATCACACTATCGCCATAAATTAAAATATCAATATCAATAGTTCTGGGCCCCCATTCAACTTCTCTTTCTCTTCCCAATGTCTGTTCTATGTTTTGAAATTCTTCCAAAAGTTTATGAGCAGAAAGAATGGTTTTTATTTCAATTACACAATTTAAAAATGATTGTTGATCCTCTTTGCCTTCAGGGTCAGTCTCATAATTTGATGAACGTCTAAGTACCTCTATCCCTTTTATCTTTCTAATCAAAAAAACCGCTTGTTCGATATATTCCTCTCTGTCTCCAACATTACTACCTAAACTTAGGTAAACAAGTTGTACCCCCTTTTTGTCTTTTTTCTTGCTTTTTTTACTTGTTTTTACTTTTTCTTTTTTCTTTACTTTGCTTTTCATTTTTTTATTCCTCCTATATATTCTAAACTCTAACAATTAAATCTGTTGTTTTTGCAACTTCTCTCATCTCCTCTACATCATGAACTCTTATTATGTTGGCCCCATTTAAAATTGCCAAGACTACCGTTGCTGCTGTTCCCATAAGCCTTTTATCAACTGGTAAATTCAATATATTACCTATCATTGATTTTCTTGAAGTCCCTGCAAGAATTGGATATCCTAAGATTTTTAACTCTTTAAGTTTTTTTAAAAGCGTTAAATTGTGAGTTATTGTTTTGCCAAATCCAAATCCGGGATCTACAATTATCTGATCAGAGAGTATACCAGTTTTTTCGGCAATTTCAATACTCTTTTTCAAATAACTTATTACCTCAAAAATTAAATCTTTATACAAGGGATTGTTTTGCATTGTTTTTGGGCTTCCTTGCATATGCATTAGAATTACTCCTGCATTATATCGGGCAATTGTTTTTGCCATTTTAGAATCAAAATTTAATGCGCTTATGTCATTTATAATATGCGCGCCTGCAATTAAAGCTTTTTCTGCAACTTTAGATTTTTGAGTATCTATTGAAATTAAGCATTTTTTCTTCTTTGCTAAATATTTTACAACTGGCAAAATTCTTTGGATCTCCTCTTTTTCTGATACAAGCTTTGCTCTAGGCCTCGAAGATTCTCCTCCTATATCTATTATATCCGCGCCTAATGATATTAATTCGTCTGCTCTTTTTATTGCGTTCTCATAATCATAGTATTTGTTTCCATCATAAAAAGAATCCGGAGTTACATTTAATATCCCCATTATATAAGTTCTTTTCTTGAGATTTATGGATAAGTTACGCGCTTTAAATAAAGTAGGTTCCGCTAAAAAATTTCTTAAGGCTTCTTTTATAGCCTGGCCTATTTTTGAAAGATCAAAGTACTTGTGGCTTGATAGCTTATTAATTAAGCTTTCTATTTGCTTTAAAGTTCCTGAAATAATCGTATCGGATTTTTTTATTGAATGGTCTATTGCTCCACGCGCAGTTGCTGCTTCTCCTCCCAAAGAAAGAATTTCCTGCTTAATAATATTAACCTGAGTGGGAGATAAGTCTTTTATTTTTATTGTGTAAAAGGTGTATTTATCCCGCATAATTTTTATGCCTTCTACATCACAGCCTATGGTTGAAAGTTCATGGTTGGCTTCTTTCTGGTTTTCTATAATCATTACACGAAAATTATACGTTAAAGATTTTGACATGTTAACTTGACAACTTTTTTTGTTTTTTCATCAACTTTCGCTCTCTCATCTATTCGGAATCCAGCAATCCAAATGATTCGGCCCGATGATTCTACAATAGGAATAAAATCCCTTTCTTCTGAAGGTATTTTTAAATCAACAAAGAAATCTTGCACTTTTTTTGCGCCATTCATTCCTAGCGGGTAAAACCTGTCTCCGCTTTTTCTGGAACGAACGATTAACTGCTTATCAATTTCTTCAAGATCAACAAAAACTACATTTTGTGAATCTGAAAAGGTGTCAAGATGGTCTATTATTTCCGCAGTTATTTTTATTTTTGCCTCTTTTACTGCAATTTCTCCAGGGATTGAAAAAGTATAATAAAAAGAATTTTTACTCTGAGTTTGAGGCAATTCTTTTGTTATGGTTAATTTGTTTTTATTGCAAATAACATAAGTCTGATCAGGTAAATGCTGTTGCCAGTTTTCGTTGGAATCAAGATTTTTTATTATATTGTGTATATGACTAAATGACAATTCCGCCAGATTCCCTTTTACTTTTTCAATGGCAGTTCGAATTAAATGTCCCGTTATCGAAGGATCAAATTCCCTAAGTTTTTTTGAGTCCAGCTCTAATTTGTCCTCTGATTGTTTTAAAATCACTTCCGAAATAGCTTCACGGGTTTTTGATTCCATATATAAATAATCTTCTGTTAGAAGTAAAACAGTCTGAAGTAATATCTCTTTAATCCTTAAGTTATATATTTTCAACTGCGGAATTAATTTTAAACGGACCCTGTTTCTTAAATATTTTGATTCATAATTTGTGTGATCTATTCTAGGAACAAGCTTTAATGAAGCAGTATATTTTTCTATATCTTTTCTCCAAGTTCTAATAAGAGGGCGTACAATATTCTGTCTAACAGGAGGTATTCCCGTTAACCCTTTAAGCCCTGCGCCCCTTAAAAGCCGCATTAAAAATGTTTCAACCATATCATCAGCAGTGTGACCAAGAACAATTTTGTTTGCTCCAACTTTTTCAGATGTTTTTTGGTAAAATGCGTAACGCAAACGACGACCGGCATCTTCTAAGTTCAATTTGTTTTGTGCCGCATAGGCTTCAACATCAACTGAATCAGAAATGCACAAAAGTCCCAGGTTTTTTGAAATGTTTTCTACATATCTTTGATCCATTTCTGCATCTTCTTTTCTTATCAAATGATTTAAATGAGCAACATGGATAGCAGAAATTTTTAAGTCTTCTTTGAGGGAATGCAAACAATACAAAAGAGATACGGAATCCGCCCCTCCAGAAACACCTACGAGGATAGAATCTCCTTTATTTATCATTTTATATTCTTTAATAGTCTCTAGTACATTATTTCTTATCATGCTAAAAATCCCGCTATTTTTGAAAATATAGGTATTTCTATTGTTTTGTCAAAAAAAGCAAAAAGTGAAAAAGGGATTGTTACCGCCCAAAGAAGAAGGGAGGCAAAATTTGTCTGTAGAGAAGCTATCGCAAGCATATTTATTGCTCTAATTAACATAAATATTGTTATTAAGACCATCCAAAGGATCAAAGCAAAAGAGGCATGAAATGCATTATATTTGTTCTTACGCCTATCTGTAAGGATGATGTACAAAGTCGGCATAAAAAAAAGATATGCCGTGGCGCATAAGATTGGATTTTTGTTTTCTAGGTTTTTCATTTTTGTAATTTGTAATTAGCAATTGTAATTTGTATTTTGCAAATTACAAACTACAAACGACTAACTACTAAGCCTGCCGGGAGCCAGAATCGAACTGGCGACCTAGGGCTTATGAGTCCCTCGCTCTAACCAACTGAGCTATCCCGGCCGATTAGCTTACAACTATAAAAAGTTTAACATAAACTTCTTAAAAATTCTACTTGCCTAAGGGGGGCTATTACTGATAAAATTCTAAATACGGTAGTAAAACATAATTAAGGAGAGGTGCTATATTGGTACAAGAAGTAAAAATCATGGTTATAGATGATGAGCCATCTGTGCTTGAATCATTTAAGATGATACTCAAAATAAAGGATTATTCTGTTGACACCTTTGCTGATGGGCCTTCTGCGATAGATCCGTTAAAAAAAAGTTTCTATGATATGGCTTTTGTTGATTTAAGGCTTCCTGTGATGGATGGTTTGGAAGTTTTAAAAAGAGTCAAAGAAATTGATCCTGATATTGAAGTTGTAATTGTAACAGCATATGCGACGGAATCTTCTCATTCTAATGCTATTACCTTGGGGGCGTTAGAATACCTAAGAAAACCGTTTTTAATGGAAGAAATTTATGAATTAGTAGATAGGGGGCTTAGGCGTAGAAGGAGCAAAGGGGTAAAGAGGGAGGGGCCTCCCGAGCCGCCGCCGCCCATCCACTAACGAGTCTTGACTGTGAGTTTGAGTCGTTAGGCTTTAGCTAAATACAAAATACTCAAACTCACACTAAAGACTTTCCCTCAAATTTCTGCTCACTGCTTACTTATCCCCCCCATTTTCCTGAAATCCCTCTTCAAAAATGACGATATATATATATGACAATATGCAGTGGTGTAAATAAAAATTTCGGGAGAGCAACTTCAATAACGCAGTTAAGTGCAAAGGTTATATCCAGATTTCATGACCCCAAAGAAATTGCACAATTTGCTGGCTCCGTTATTGATCAAAGACCTTTGGTGATTTGTTTTGGAGAACAACATGTTGAAAATAGAATTATTGAAAATGTAAAGTCTCCATCTAAACATTTTATATCGGATTTCTTTATTCCACTACATAAAGGTGGGTATCTTGATTTAGTGTATGAGCAACTTGCTTATGGAATATCAATAGACTTTTATCATGACAAGTTAAGATTAAGAGATGAAAGTACAACTGAAGAAGATATTAATTTATTAAAATCAGAGCTTTCAAGTTTTATTGAAAAATCAAAAGAAAAAGCAAAGGATAAAGAAGGGCTTGAAGCTATTATTTATTCGGCTTTTCTTCTTGGCCAAAGATTACATGGCGTTTTTCCTGAAGGCTCTTCTTTTTTAGAATATTTGAATTCCCCTTTTATTTTAAGAGATCATTTTTTAAGGGTTGTCAGGGATTTAAGTTCTCAAGGAAGACCTGTTATCACCTATGGTGGGGGGCTGCATATTCTTATTGATCCTCCTGACATTGAAGGGTTTCCAGATGTGAGTTTTGTAAAGCCTCTAATAACAGAAGATAGAAAAAAAATTGTTGCTATTGATTTAATTTCTCCTGAATATGTTGTTTCTGGTTTAGGCAGCCATTATGAAAATTTTGTTCGTTTCTATAGTGATCCTCATGAGGGAAAAATTCTTCAATATGGAGAGAATCAATATGCAATTGTTTATCCAGGAAGGTTTAAGGAATAAAATACAAAGTTACCTATTCTCAATCATCCTTTCAATCGCCTTTCTTGCCCTATCTGCCACATCTTTTTCTACAGTAATTTCAGTCTTAACTTCTTCCAATGCCCATAAAAGTTTTTCAAGTGTTGTTAATTTCATATTGGGACAAACGGCCTTATCAGTTACAGGATAAAACTTCTTATCAGGATTTTCTTTTTGAAGCCTGTGGAGCATCCCGATTTCTGTGCCGACAATTATCTCATTTGCACTGCTCTCTTTTGCAAATTTAAGCATTCCTCCGGTTGATAACGCGTGATCCGCAAGCTCAACAACATCCGTCCTGCATTCTGGATGGACAATTACAACAGCAGACGGATGTTCATTTTTTGCTTTTTCAATATCCTGTGGCATTATCTTCATATGAGTAGGGCAGTACCCGTTCCAATAGATAAACTTTTTGTCGGGTACTTTTTTAGCGGTATTCATCCCTAGGTATTTATCAGGGATAAATATTATTTCGCCTGTCTCTTTTATAGACTCTACAATCTTTTGAGTGTTTGCGGATGTGCAACAGATATCAGATTCTGCTTTTACTTGGGCTGTAGAATTTACATAACAAACAACTTTAGCGTCAGGATTATCTCTTTTAAGTTTTCTGACATCTTCTCCTGTTATCATGTTTGCCATGGGACAGCCCGCGTTAATATCCGGCATAATGACAGTTTTAGTGGGGGAGAGGATTTTGGCTGTTTCTGCCATAAAATAGACGCCGCAAAAGACTATGAGGTCAGCATTTGTAATTTGCGAGGCCTTTATTGACAGTTCAAGAGAATCACCAACAAAATCAGCCGCATCCTGTATTTCGCCCAACTGATAGTTGTGTGCCAAAATTACAGCATTGCGGCTGACTTTAAGTTTGTTGATCTTTTCGAGTAACGGATTAGTCAACTTTGATTACCGAATTTTCTTCTCCAAGAGCGCTTTTTTTCTTGTTGGCCCTTGGATCTGGAATCCATTTTCCATCGGCAACAAATTTGTACTCGTGTTCACCAAAAGTGAGAGACTTTGTGACTACCCATTCACCATTCCCTTTTCTATTCATCACAATAGCATTTTCTCCCCAATCAGTAAAATCACCTGCAAGGTAGACCTTTCTAAATTTTCCGTCCAAGTCTTTAAAAGTAAACTTAATTCTCTTGCCGGACATGTTTACTCACCCCTTTTTTGAATGACCAATGTTTAATAGTTCTGGTTCATTCTATATATTTATCTGCCGCTCTTAGTAAAAATTTCATGTTTTTTCAGAATTCGTAATAATTCCACCACCAAGAACTTCGTCTCCATCATAAAAAACCACAGATTGACCTGGTGTTACAGCTCTCTGTGGCTCTTTGAAAACAACTTTTCCTTCTTTTTTATCTATCAGAATTAGAGTTGCTTTAACTTCTGGACTATTATATCGTATCTTTGCACAAATTTCTATGCGATTTTTTTGAAATTCACCTGACACAAAAGTTAAATTGTCCGTTCTCAGTTCTTTTTTTAATAAATCTTCATTATCTCCGATAACAACTGTATTTTCTTTTGAATAAATTTCCACAACATATTTTCTTTTTTTATGTGCTCCAATCCCTTTTCTCTGTCCGATTGTATAAAAAATAATACCATTATGTTTGCCTATAATATTCCCATTTGTATCTAATAAATTACCTGGTTTACAATATTCTGGAATTCTTTCCCTTAAAAAAGAACCATAGTTGTCATTTTCGACAAAACATATCTCCTGGCTCTCTTCTTTATCATGTACCGGCAAACCAAACTCCTTTGCAGTTTTTCTAACCTCTTTTTTTGTCAGTTCTCCAAGAGGGAAGAGTGAGTGCTTTAATGTCTCCTGATTCATCATATACAAAACATACGACTGATCTTTTGCCTCATCAATTCCTTTTAATAGTTTATATTCTATGTTTTTCTTGATCCCTTGATCCCTTGATCCCTTGAAACCTATCCTTACATAGTGCCCCGTAGCAACATAGAAAGCCCCAAGCTCTCTTGCCTTTCTTGCCAAAAGATCAAATTTGATAAGCTCATTACATTTTACGCACGGGTTTGGCGTGCGGCCATTTTTATATTCTTCTATGAAGTATTTGATGACTTTTTCTTCAAATTCTTTTCTGAAATTTAGGACGTAGTGGGGGATACCAAGTTTAAGGGCTACTTTTTTTGCATCTTCGATTGCGGATAGGGCGCAACATCCTCCAAACTCTTTTTTGGGCTCCCAGATTTGCATAGTGATGCCGATGACGTTATAGCCTTGTTCTTTGAGCAATGCCGCTGCAACGGAAGAATCGACCCCTCCTGACATGGCGATGATTACTTTTTGATTGGGGTTAGCTGGTAGATTCATTATAAATAAGGAACTATTTATTTTGTAAAATCGAGAGAATTGTTGTTTTTATTTTTTGGAATTTTTGTTGTAAATCTTGGGCTTCTTCAAAAGCAATTGAATCGCCAGATGGATATCTTAATTTGGGAAGATAAAGATTAAGTTCAAGAATATGATCCTTTACATCATTTAGTTCTTTATATTTGCCGATATTTTTTGACAAGAGTTTATCTAAAAAATGGATTTTTTCTAGACTCCCTCCATTTTTCAATATTAGTGCTTTTAATAATTTTTCCGTGGCTTGATGTAAATGATAGATTATTATGTCAGCGTGTCCATTTTCTTTTACCAGTAAATTTGCTGTGTCGGAATCGTGCGTTGCAAGTTTTATCCATTCTTTAATATCAATTTCGTTCATATAGTTTTTTTCCTCTGTTTAAAATATTATTCCAAAAACTTAAATTTTGTTTTTGTTTTTCTTTTATTTCTGCAGAAGAAGCAACAATTAGATCTAATCCAAAATTCCGGGGAAATAATGCTTTGCTTATCTCTAACGCCAACTTATTTTTTGCTTTGCCCGAATCATCAATAATGAGAATGTCTAAGTCACTGCTTTCTGTAGGAGTGCCTGATGCGTAGCTCCCAAATAAATAAATTTGTTTAGGGTTAACATTCTCCTTTATTGTCTCTATAATGCCTTGAATATCTTCTTTAGCTAACATTATAGTAATTATATCTTATTTCATTAGAGATTCAAGTTAAAAGGCAAGATAAGGATATAAAACAAATAACAATGGTCCTCTTTCAGCTGTACCCGCAGTTTTGTCTTTTGCTGTTTGCATTAAGCTTGAAAAGCATGTGCGTTAACCGCCGCAATAAATTGCAGAATAGGGTTTATCTCTTTTTTATCCATAAAATCAACCATAAGTTGGTTAGCTCTTACAGCATCATTTTCGGTGAATATTCCATCCCTCTTATTCACTAATAGTATATATAAAAGGCCTCTGCCCACACTTGCTGTTGCAGGACTAAACATTAACAAATTTCTTATTGATATGTTAGAAAACCATGTATCAAAAGGTGTGTTCCAAAAAGGATTGCAAAATCCAAGGGTAGACAGTTCTTTTAGATCGAGACTAACGGCTGTTGGCAAAGAATTTACAAGTTGTATTGGCAAATCAGGGTTAGCAAAGGGCATCTTAACAGTCGTATTATCAGCTGTAAAAAATAGATTATCATTTGACCCGGCAGAAAGAATTCTCATCCCTAATACAGCATTTTCCACATTAAACTCTGCCTCTAATTTATGTCTCATAGTTTCGAATAATGGAGTTACAATCCTTGGTTCTACTTTTCCTTTTAGCTTTTGAGGTTTTGGCTCCATAGTTAAGTGATCATGATACGCTCGGGCTAAAGCAAAATAACTTATAAGAGGAAGCTGAAAATCTCCGTTTTCCCACGAACTTATAGCTCTTGGAGTAGTTCCAATTCTATCAGCTTGAGCTTGTTGAGTAATGCCGGCAGCTGTTCTTGTCCCTACTAAATCTTTTGAATCTTTTAATATAGATGGATGTTTTGTCTTTGAAGGTAGTGGTAATATAAATATTTGCATTGGTTTCTCCTCATTCACCCTGATTATCCTAATCGGGGTGAATAATCGGGGTTAAATTCGCTTTGAGCGTTGATTTCCCTATGGTCATTCATCGTCCCACTTTTCTTGGAATTTCAGATTATTATTATTATGCCTGGGGTTTTGGCTGATTTTGACAAAAATAAGAAGCTTATTGGCATAGAAATTTTAGATGCCTCTAGCATCATTGGACAAGAAATAGAATTTGAACTTCCAAAAATTTCTAAACCTCTTCTTCATGTGGCTTGAAATTAGGTAAACCTTTACCCGTTGTCTTTTTTAAATAGTCATCGACAGCCAGTTTAAAAGCATCTTCTGCGAGGACGGAACAGTGAATTTTTACTTTTGGAAGGCCGCCCAATGCTTCAACAACCGCTTTGTTTGATATTGTTAATGCGTCTTCAATGGTTTTTCCTATTACCATTTCTGTCATAATACTTGAAGTAGCAATGGCTGACCCGCAACCAAAAGTTTTGAATTTGGCATCGGTGATAATGTTCTCTTTTACTTTTATGAACAATTCCATAATATCGCCGCAAACTGGATTCCCAACTTTTCCATGCCCGTCGGCATCGGGAATCTCTCCCACATTACGGGGATTCATAAAATGATCCATTACTTTGTCTGAATATGGTTCCATATTAACCTCCGGTTATAATTGGATATTGGTCATTTTTTGTATAAAGGCGACATTGCGCGTAGTTTTTCAACAATCGGCGGCAACTGCTCTATTACATATTTTATATCATCTTTTGTCGTGAGTCTACCCATTGAGAAGCGGAGACTGCCATGGGCTACATCATGAGTTAGTCCGATTGCCAAAAGGACATGCGAAGGATCAAGTGAGCCTGATGTGCAGGCAGAGCCTGATGATGCCGCAACCCCTAAAAAGTCTAAATTGAGCAACATCGATTCACCTTCGATATACTTAATAGAAATATTTATATTATTTGGCAGTCTTTGTGTTCGATGACCGTTTAAGATCGATTCTGGAATTTTGGATAAAAGCTCGTCTATAAGCATATCCCGTAAAATTATCAGGCTTTTAGCCTCATTTCCCATATTTGCAATTGCAATCTCTGCCGCTTTTCCAATGCCTACAATCCCGGGAACATTTTCAGTAGAAGCCCTGCGGTTTCTTTCCTGTCCACCGCCATGAAGGAAGGAGACCATTCTTGTCCCTTTTTTAATATAAAGAGCGCCAACCCCTTTTGGTCCATAAAATTTATGGGCTGAAACGGATAAAAGATCAATATCCAGCTCCTTTACATCAATTGGAATGTGCCCGGCTGTTTGAACTGCGTCCGTATGAAAGACTACACCTTTTTCATGCACAATTTTTGCAATCTCTTTTATGGGCTGAATAGTCCCAATCTCATTGTTTGCCTGCATGATTGAAACTAAAATTGTTTTATCTGTTAGCGATTTTTTCACATCTTCCGGATTTACGATCCCTTCTTTATTAACAGGGACATAAGTTATTTCAAATCCCTGTTTTTTCAGGAATTCACAACAGTGGGAGATTGCGTGATGCTCAATGGCAGAAGTGACAATGTGATTTCCCTTGAGTTTATTAGCAAAAGCGACCCCTTCAAGGGCAAAGTTATCTGATTCCGTTCCTCCTGATGTGAAGACTATTTCATCTGTTGATGCATTAAGCAATTTTGCGACTTGTTCTCTTGCTTTTTCAACAGCGGATCGAGCCTCCTGGCCAAATTTGTGGATAGAGGAGGGGTTACCATATATTTCACTAAAATATGGTTTCATTGTTTCCTCAACATCAGGGTGGGTTGGCGTTGTGGCGGCGTAATCTAAATAGATTTTTTTCATTTTTATACTTAAATTATAACATAATTTTAGTGTCTAATCAGTGTTCATTGACCCTGCTCTATAGCCTTGCAGGTCTACTGCGACATAAGTATATCCCATCAACTCAAATTTTCTGGCGATATCATCTCTTAAATCTTCATCTAACATTTGAGACATATCCTCTTTTCCAACCTCAATGCGGACTATATTCCCATGATCCCTTGCTCTTACCTGTCTCAATCCCAACCCACGTAAAAATTTTTCTCCCTCGTCGATTCTTGTTAAAATCTCTTTTGTAATTTTGGTGCCGTATGGAACTCTAGATGCCAAACAGGCATATGCGGGCTTGTTCCAAGTGGCAAGTCCCAAGGATTTTGAAAGTTGCCTGATCTCCTCTTTGGTCAACCCTGCTTCTTGCAACGGACTTCTAACACCAAGTTCTTTTTTTGCAACAGCCCCCGGTCGGTAATCTTGTAAATCATCTTTATTTGATCCGTCTATTACATGCGGGATCTTTTCTTTTTCGGCAATCTTTTTTAACTTTATAAAGAGCTCCTTTTTGCAATAGTAGCATCTGTTTCTAGAATTTTTGATGAAATTTTTATCGGAAAACTCGCAAGTTTTTATAACTATAAAATTAGTATCAAGCCTTTTCGCAGTATCAACTGCCTCTTTTTCTTCTGATTTTGGGTATGTTTCAGATTTTGCAATTATTGCCAAAACATTTTCTTTTCCAAGAGTATCTAACGCAACCTTAAGTAAAAGGGTACTGTCAACACCTCCAGAGTAGGCAAGGAGGACTTTTTGCAGGCTTTTTAATATGTTTTTTAGTTTGCTTGTTTTTTTCATTTTAGGAGATACATGGCTATGGGTAAATAAAAAAGCGAAGCAAGCATACTGATTGCGATTGTTGATGCGACAAGATCACAATCCTCTCTGCAACCATATTTTTCACAAAAGACAATGCTTGTTATCGCAGATGGAAGGATAGACATAATAATCAATACATTTGCCAGTATTCCCGATATATTAAAAATTCTTATTATTACAAACGCAACGACAAAACCAATCCCTCCACGAAGTATGGCTCCAAACAAAGGAAGTTTTAGTGATGATATCCTTATATTTCCTATCCTATAACCGAGCATGATGAGGGCGAGGGGTATTGTTGCACTCCCAAGCATAGATAGCCCTTTAAAAACAGGAAAAGGGATTTCAATGTTATAAATATTTAATAAAATTCCAAGCGCCGCTGTGTATATAAAGGGTATTTTAAAGACCTCCCACTTATCTCTTCTTTCCGAGATTATGTAAATACCTAGAGAGAAAGCAAAGAGGGCAAGTGTCGCATCGTAAATTACTGCGTAAGCAAGACCTTTAATTCCATAACTTATCAAAACAATAGGAACTCCTAAAAAACCTGTATTCATAAAGGCTATCGGGTAGTACATTCCCAACGGCAATTTCTTTTTCTTTCTTATAAGATAAACCAAAGCTATTCCGGATATTATTACTGTTGCGGCCGTAAAAAAAATAATTGCAATTTCGCCGGCTTCAAACTTGCTTAAAGTTATAGATGTTATAAATAGGGCAGGGGCAGTTACGTAAATTATCAGATCTGCCAGGATCTTAATCTCTTCTTTTTTAAAGACAGATAAAATATACCCTGAGGAAAACATTATTAGAATTGGGATTATTATTTCCAGCATGATTCTTATATAGTAGTAGTCTTTTCCCTGTCATTTAGATATTCATCTTCAATGAATTTTCTGGCAGACTCGGCGGCTAAAGCTCCATCTCCTGCTGCCGTGACTATTTGATATAAAGATTTTTCGATTACGTCACCGCAAGCAAAAATTCCGGAGCTTGAAGTTCTCATGTTATTATCAACTTTTATAAATCTATTTTTAGACATATCCAATATATTATCAACAAAACTAGTATTGGGAATTCGTCCTATATATATAAATAACCCTTCCATCGGAAGAGTTGTTCGGGTATTTGTTTGGGTGTTTAACAGTGTTAAGCTTTCAACACGTTTATCCCCGTTAATTTCTTCTATAGTAGAATTCCATAAAACAAAAATTTTTGGGTTATTTAAAGCTTTTTCAATTATTATTTTATCTGCTCTTAATTTATCTCTTCTATGAATTATTGTTACCTTTTTGGCAAACCTTGTAAGATATATAGCCTCTTCAATAGCGGAATTTCCTCCGCCTACAACGGCGATGTTTTTTTCTTTATAGAATGACCCATCACAAGTTGCGCAATAAGAAACGCCTCTACCTCTGAATTTATCCTCGCCTAAAATGCCAAGTTTCTTTGTCTCTGTTCCTGATGCTATTATTATCGCCTTTGCCTGTATTTTCTCTCCGTCTATTTCTATGTATCTATCTTTTGTTATTTTTGTAACTTCTCCGTAATAGATCGGAATATCCAAGTTTCTAACACCTTCTTCAAATTTATGGCTTATATCCATTCCACTTATTCCTTCAGAAAATCCCGGATAATTTTCGATTTTATAAGTCGTGGAAGCCATCCCTCCGATCAAGGCTCTTTCTATAAGAAGAGTCTTTAGCCTTGCACGCCCGGCATATAAGGCAGCAGTTAATCCAGCAGGCCCTCCGCCTATTATTATTAAGTCAAAGATAGAACCATTTCCTTCAACAATAGCTTCAAGTTTTGGCAGTGTTTTTAAATCTTCCAAAAACTTTGTTGTTATCACTTTTTATCTAACCCCTTATCCGGAATAATCGCTCTACTTTTACCCAAAATTGCGACTTTTTTAGATTTTATGTCAATTACTATGGAATCGCCAGTCACTTCACTTAATTCTCTTGTTAATTTGCTATTATCAACTAAAACAATCTTTTGGTCGAATATATTGTACTTAGCCTGGTTTGATGTCGCTTTAAAATCCTTATATTTAATTATAACATTATCAATTAAATAAAGATTCTTCTCTTTTTGATTGTAAATAGCTTTTCCCGTTGAACCTTTAATTTCATCTATTTTAAAGGTTACTTTTCCAGAAGCTATTATTAGATCTTTATTTCTGTCCATTAAAAATTTATCCGCTTCTATTGTTGAAATGTTAGAGTTTACAATATTTATTACAGGGTTACCTGATATTTCAATTTTCTCCATAGAGGTGTCACCTTTTAATCTTTGCGCGTGACCGCTTATTTCTCCTTTTTTAATCCATAAGCCTTTATCACAAACTATAGCTTTGTTTTTTATACTCCAAACAAGTTTTTGGGCCTTAAATATAAAGCCTTTGTCCTTTTTGTCATTGGAAGAAGGAAACTGGAAATAATTACCATTCTTGTTTTGCAAAGAGGCGATCACTGAGCTGTTTTTTGATTTTGAGTCATAACCAATCGGGTTTATGAGAGTTATTTCTCTTTCATTCATTTTCCATACAGCATATGGCGCAACAAACATTAAAGTCGGCTTTTTATCCCTGAAAAATGTCCCTTCTGTTTCTTCAAGAGAAGCGATTCCCGTTGTTTTGTTAATGCTGCTTGTCTTAGCTTTTATTTCCCAATATTTAATGCCATTTATCGTCTCCTGAAAAGCAACCCCTTTATAAAAAAGATCTAACTTACCTTTCTGTTCATCTAAGGTTGATTGAATCATATCTGTGACATCCTTTTTAGGAACATATAATGCCCATACAAATAAAAGCAGAATAAACAATACAAATATAAAAAATGATATTTTTTTTAATAGTTCCATATCTTTTTCAAAAAGATAAAACCCATGATTGGTTCTTATCTTTATTTTAATATCCTAAAGCTCTAAGTCTTACAGCTTCAGACGCTTCCTTAAATCCTCCCCAAGAATCGCCTTTTTTATAATATGCCTGAGAAAGCAAAAGATGTACTGCCGCAACATCATAATCTATAGCTATCGCTTTTTTTATGTTTTGTATCGCCTCGTCTATTTTATTTATTTCGCCATAGATTAAACCGATATAACTGTAAGCCCATATATTTTTAGGATCAAGTTCTATTACTTTTTTAAACTCTTTTATAGCTTCTTCTTTTTTACCATTAAAATAAAGGGCAAAAGCATAGCGAAAATGTATTTTCCAGTTTTCAGGGTCGTTTTGAGTTTTTTCTTTATATGTTTTCCATCCTGCCTCTTTAAATGACGGATCTATCTTATCTGCTTTTTTGAGCAATTCCCAACCTTCTTCTATTTTATTTGAATAAGCATAAGTAATTGCAAGATCAAATTGTGAATTTGCATCATCTTCTTTTAATGCAATCTTTTTAGTTTCTATCTCTTTTTCTAAGTCTTTTGATATTCTCCACGCAAAAACCTGGGTGGAGGCAATTAATATAGCAATAAAAACAAATATTATCTTTTTCACTTTAAATTCTCCTTATTCCCAAGAATCAATATTAACCCCGATTGTTTACGGTGAAAACAGAAATCAACCCTGATTATCATAATCGGGGTTAATTGCCAGCTGTTGATTTTATTTTTTCTACGATATTTGTCGTCGACTTGCCTTCAACAGGCGGAATTACTATAATTTCCCCGCCAAACTTTTTGACAATATCTCTTTCAGGCAGTTCGGATATTTTATAATCTCCACCCTTAACATGAAAAGCTGGTTTTACTATTTTTATTAAATTATCGGGCCTGTTTTCATTAAACACCACCACATAATCAACACTTTCTAAAGAAGCTAAAATCTCAGCCCTTTCGTGCTCAGGTAGGTAAGGACGGGGAAACCCTTTTAGTTTTTTTACGGAAGCATCACTGTTTAACCCGACAATTAAAACATCACCTAAATTTTTTGCCTCTTTTAAATATCTTACATGTCCAAGATGTAAAATATCAAAACAACCGTTCGTAAATACGATTTTCATGTCTGAAGATCTTAATTGTTTTACTATCTCTTTTAACTCTTCTCTGTTTTTTATCTTTTTTGAAGCCGGATCTTTTTCTACTAGAGAATCTTCCAGCTCTTTATAATAAACCGGTTGAGTCGCGATTTTTGTAACTTTAATTGATCCCGCGTCATTTGCCAAATGCACGGCATCGGAAATTTTCATACCTGACGAAAAAGATAACGCTAACATTGCAATTACGGTATCGCCAGCTCCTGTAATATCAAAAACCTGGCGAGGAATTCCCGGGATGTGAATGGGCTCTTCTTTTTTTCTAAAAAGAGACATCCCTTTTTCACTTCTTGTAATTAAAACAAAAGGGGAGTTTATTGTTTTCAGCAGTTTTTCTCCTGCTTTCAATAAACCTTTTTCACTATTTATTTTGATGTTGGTAGCAGCTTCAGCTTCTTTTAGATTGGGCGTTATTATTGTAGCCCCTTCATATTTTTTATAATCTGTCCCTTTTGGATCTACAAGGACAGGTTTTTTATACTTGTTAGCTGCCCTTATAATTACTTGACAGTTTTCTTTAGATGTTAACCCTTTGCCGTAATCGGAAATTATTACAGCATCAACTTTACGAATCTGGTTAACTGCTCTCAACAATATTTTCTTAGAAAGTTTATGTGAAATAATCTCTTTTAATTCTCTGTCAACTCTAACAATTTGTTGGCCTGAGGCTATAAGCCTAGATTTTAATATTGTCGGGCGTTCAGAATTTTTTATAAGATATTTTTCATTTATCCCCAAAATTTTTAAAGCTTGTACAAGTTTAATTCCTGAACTGTCATTGCCGATTAATCCTACAAGGATAGGGGTTCCCCCAAGAGTTAAAATATTGTTAGCCACATTTCCAGATCCTCCGGGGACATGCGTAATCTTGGAAACGTCAGCAACAACAACAGGGGCTTCAGGGCTTATACGATTAACGTGACTCCATATATGTTCATCAAGCATAAGATCACCAAAGACCAAAACTTTTTTACCTTTTATTTTTTGCAGTTCTTTTTTTAAATGGCTTTCTAACATAGTTAAAGAATATCAGGATGCCAGAACATCAGTCTGATAATCTATTTACCTACCTCCTCTTCGACTAATCCGCAAATTATATGAATTATTGTTATATGTACTTCTTGGACTCTTGGCGTGTTGTTGCTTGGTACAATTATTGAAAGATCTGCCTTTTTTGCAATTAGTCCTCCGTCGCAACCTAACAAAGCGATAGTTTTTAATTCTCTTAATTTCGCGGTTTCAATCGCTTTTAGGATATTTTTAGAATTTCCTGAGGTTGATATTCCGATTAAAATATCACCCTTTTGCCCTAAGCCTTCAACCTGCCTTGAAAAAATATTGTCAAAAGTATAATCATTCCCAATCGCTGTAATAATTGAAGTATCAGTAGTCAAAGCTACCGCAGAGATTGAGCGCCTCTCTTTTTTAAACCGGCTGATCAATTCCGCCGCAAAGTGTTGAGAATCAGAAGCAGATCCTCCATTACCGCAGATCAAAAGTTTATTTCCTGTTTTTATGGCAGTAATTATCAGTTTTACAGCTTCTTCTATTTTTGGGATAATTTTTTCAAATGTGGCCTTTTTAACTTCAATTGACTCTTCTATTTCTAATTTAATTTTATCTCGCATTTTTTTCTCCAAATTTTGCTTCAATTATAACATATTTTATAAACAATAATAAATTACCCATGAGGAACACTTCCCTGTTATAAAAAAACTGACGCTCAAATATTTTGAAAGAAATTAACCCCGATTATTCATAGACGAACAGAATTCTAGTAGAGTGTTGGAAATTTCCCCAGATATGAATGATCGGGGTTAAAAGTAATGATGTTGTAATAAATAAGGAATATTTTTTCAGTCTATATTTGCTCTTTTGAGTATTTTTATCTCTTTTCTCTCATCTTCAGTTATTTGACTGTAATTAAAATCTATTAACTCAAGTATTTTTAATTGTCTTTTTTGTATAATAGTTTTTATGGAAGCATCCTCTTCAAAAATATACCAACAACAGTTTAAAAAATTGTATAAATAAGCATACGAAAAGAATTCAAGAAAATTATGAGATTTATTGTCTCCTATAGATCTATTTCTTAAATGTGACATTAAATGGATAATTCTTTCTGTTAAATATAGAGTTGCAATTTTTTCAGATTGTTTCATTGTTTTTTGTTCCAGACTTTCTTGTGATTCGCCGTCAGTTAGCTCCTGCTGTTGGACATTTGTCTCCTGCCACGGAGTGCTTTTTATTTCCCAACCTCCATTTTCGCCAAAGACTACTTCATTCTCACAGGTTGAAACAATTATTAATGAGTCTTTCATCTTCTCAAAAAACTCTCCAAAAATCGCGGAAGGGTCATACAATTGTCCATTTCCCATCATAGTTAACCCATTTACCGGAAATGCTACATCGGGGTATTGCTTTGCAATGGGGCTTGTTTCTATGTCAGGGACAATTCCCACAAACCTTGTAAACCCTATGAATTTGCAAAAAGCAGTAAAATCTTTAAGATAATTCTGAGAAACATTAAATTTTTTTTCATTTATTTTGCTTGCTTTGCCCATCAAATCTAAGACTTGTCTCGGCACTGCGGTTGAAGGTAGGACAATAATATTGTCAGGATTCTTTGGTGAAGTTGTTGTCGTAAGTAAACTAGTTAGTTCAACTTGCTCATCATAAGATGGATTTATATGAACAAATAATCTATCCGCAGGTTTTCTTGTAAACCTTATTATTCCAGTTTGTGGCGTGGGTACTTTTGTGAATCTAAACTTTACAGCTTGAGTTTGAGTCATTAATTTATTTTCGGATGATTATTTCGGAAATTTCACCCCGATTATTTATAGACGAACAGAATTCTAGAAGAGTGTTGGAAATTTTCCCAGGTATGAACCCCGATTTCCTAGTCGGGGTTCAATTCTTCTGGGATATATAAAAATGTTGCAAAATTTCTCTTAAATGGTATCATTAACCATAAGTTATGGAAAATCCAAAACATTTATTTTTAATTATATTTTTGGTGAGCATAGTGCTGGCTTGTACGATTATTTTTATGGGTTGTAGTACGGGTTGAGGTGTTTTTTTGAGAAAGTGTGCTGAGGTATATTACTCCGGTAGAGTTCATGGTGTCGGTTTTCGTTTTACCGCTCAAAATATTTCTTCAAAATATTCAATCTCAGGACATGTTAAAAATCTGTATGATGGAAGAGTAGAAATAATTGCGGAAGGAGAAAAAAAAGAAGTAGAGTCCTTTCTTGAGGCTGTTTACAAAGCAATGGAACCTAATATCGACAAGTTTTCTATCAATTGGTTTGAATTTAGTGGACGTTTTAATGGTTTTTCTGTTGAATATTAACCCCGATTATTATACAACAGTTCCGTTGTTTTAAGTGTCTATTCCAAAAGTATTTGAATTAAATCCCGCTTCCCAAGATTGGTTAGGGCTTTAATTATCTCTCTTTTGTTTTTTTGTAAATATGGTTGAAGCAGTGCCCTCTGGAAAGTTCTCTCTTCTCCTTTTGGCACATAAACTTGCTTTCCTGTAAAAGGATCAATTCCTGTGTAGTACATGCAGGTTGAAACTGTCATAGGTGTTGGCGTGAAATTTTGAACCTGTTCTATCTTCATATGGTTTTTCTTTAAGAAAAGCGCTAATTTCAATGCGTGTTCAAGTGTTGCCCCGGGATGTGAGGCTATAAAATAAGGTATTAAGTATTGTTTTTTCTCCGATTGTTTTGATATTTTGTCAAATTCTTTTTTAAACGATTCGAATTTTTCTACACCTGGTTTTCCCATTGTCAGCAAAACTTCTTCACAAACATGTTCCGGCGCAACAGAAAGTTGCCCACTTACATGATGCTCTACCAGTTCTTTTATATATTCAGGATCCTGCATTGCAAGATCATAGCGGATCCCTGAGTTTGAAAAGAGATGTTTTACTCCTGGAATATTTCTTACGCTTTTTAATAGGTTAATAAGCGGCTTGTGCGAGTTTTTTAGATGTGGACATATTGCAGGATATATGCAACTTGCACGGGTACAGCCTTCTTTTTTTGAGCACTCCATCATGTACATATTTGCAGTTGGCCCTCCAATATCTAAAATAGTTCCCCTAAAATCTTTTCTCTTCATGATTATGTTTTTTACTTCATCCTCAATGGACTTTTGACTGCGGCTTACAATATACTTTCCCTGATGCTGCGATATCGCGCAAAAAGAACATCCTCCAAAACATCCTCTGTGTGATATTGTTGAAAATTTTACAAAATCCCAGGCTGGTATTTTGTGATCTTTGTAGCTGGGGTGGGCTTCATACATGTAAGGAAGTTTAAAAACAGTTTCTAATTCATGGCTTGTCATAACTTGGGGAGGGAATACTACAAGATATCGTCCTTGACATGGCTGAACTATTATTCTTGGGTATCTCTTTCTTCCTTCCAGATAATAAAGTTTAAAAGCTTCGACATATTTCTTTTTATCGGTAGAAACCTCTTCAAAAGAAGGGAGTATGAGATATTCTTTTAATTGGCTTATATCTTTTAAAATGATTGCGGTATTTGACAAATGTAAGAGTTCAAGATTTTGACCTCTTACGTTTGCAACTTCTACAATTGCATTTTCTCCCATGCCATAAACGATTAAATCAGCTTTTGAATCAAACAGAATTGATCTTCTAACTTTGTTTGACCAATAATCATAATGAGCAAAACGTCTTAAACTTGCTTCAACGCCGCCCAAAATAACCATTGAATCGGGAAATAGTTGTTTTATTTTGTTTGTATAAACAATCGTTGCTCTGTCGGGGCGTTTCCCCCCTTTATTATCCGGTGTATACATGTCTGTTCTACGAATTTTGTTGTCGGCAGTATAATTAGCGACCATCGAATCGAGATTACCAGCGGCAATACCAAAAAAAATACGGGGTTTTCCAAGTTTAAGAAAATCTTTATCCTCTTTCCAATTAGGTTGGGCAATTATTCCTACGGAAAAACCATGAGCCTCCAGGTTTCTTGCAATAACGACAGGTCCAAAACTTGGATGATCGATATAAGCATCTCCTGTTACTATTATTATATCAAGCTGGCCTTTTATTTCTGATTTATCTATGGGCAAAAATGGCATATATTAATAATTATAGCTTATAAACGACTATTTGCGGGAATTTTCTGTCGAATATCAAAAACGTCAAAAATGTTTGACATGATAAAATTGATATATTATTATTATATCAAGAAGGTCGAGCTAATGTTTCGTGTAGCTGTCGGTTTATGATAGCATATCGTCATTAGAGACAAGGTAAAATACCTTGTTTTTGTTTATGTAGAGAGGTGAAAGATGGCTAAGAGTTTGTTCGTAGGGAATTTACCCTGGTCTGTAACTTCAGAGGAGTTAGAGGCTAAGTTTGGTGAGGTTTGCTCTGTTATTAGTGCTAGGGTTGTCTCTCGAGATGGCCGTTCTCGCGGATTTGCTTTTGTTGATGTTAATGATGAAGATATGGACAAAGCAATTCAGGCAATGAATGGTTTTTCTTTGGGTGGTCGTGAAATCACTGTTAACGAAGCACGTCCAAAAGCTGAAAAAATATTTTAACTAGGGTGGATTAATTTTTCACCTAAGCCCTTTCTATGATTAAGTTTGTGGAAAGGGCTTTTGTTTTAAAATAAGAGAGATTTATGCGGCTTTTTTGATCTTGTCGGCTTTTATACACTTTGTACAAACGTACTCAGTACACTTTTTGCCATCCACCATGATTCGAATTTTTTGAAGGTTTGGCAGCCAGCGGCGTTTTGTTTTTTTGTTGCTGTGGCTTACATTTTCGCCGCTCCCAGGTTTTTTTTCGCATATGAAACACTTTTTTGCCATAGTTTCTTTATTTTACTGGAATTGTGATAAAATGTCAATCAAATGAGGGGTCAAGATAGGGATCAAGGTTTCAAAAAAGATATTTCTACTCCGGTACAATATTTAAAGGGTGTAGGACCCCTATTTGCTAAAATACTTTCCAAACTTGGTATTCATACCATCGAAGATTTAATTTATTATTTCCCTCGTGATTATGAAGACAGACGTAATTTTGATTCTATAGCTTCCCTTAAAACCCCAAGCGATAAAGTTTTGATAAATGGGAGGATTATAAATATTGAAAGCCAGAAAAAGCCCGGAAGGATGCAAATTTTAAAAATTACATTGAATGATTCTTCCGGATCCATAAGAATTATTTTTTTTAACCAACCGTTCCTTTTGAAACTCTTTACACAAAACACAAAACTTATAGTTTCAGGCAAGCTTGAATTTAATCAATTTGAAGGTTGTATGCAGGTTTTACCCCATTACTGGGAGCTTGATACGGGAGAACCTTTGTCGATAGTTCCTGTTTATAATTTGACAGAAGGACTTTTTGCAAAGAGTATACGGAAGATTATTAGAACCTCGCTTGATCAGTATCTTGATCAAATAAAAGAACCTTTGCCGGAAGAGATATTAAAAAAAAACAGGCTTATCAGTATATTGGATGCAGTCCAAAATCTCCATTTCCCTCAAGATTTGAGAATAGTTGAAGAGGCAAAAAGGAGAATGATATTTGAGGACTTTTTTGTCTTTCAGATCGGATTGGGCAGTCGAAAAAGAGAGATTAAAACTTTAAATGGAATAAAGTTTGATTCCAATAAAGAACTTTTGTCAGATTTTTCCTTGCCTTTTAAACTGACAAAGGCGCAAGAAAAGGTTTTGGATGAAATCTTGGAAGATATGAGCAAAGATAGACCGATGAATCGCCTGATTCAGGGAGATGTCGGTTCAGGGAAGACGGTTATTGCGGCAATGGCAGCTTATGTAACAATAAAAAACGGTTATCAGGTAGCCATTATGGCTCCTACAGAAATTTTAGCGCAGCAACATTATGAAAAGATCTCAAAATTAATCACGTCACAACGATCATTTTCGATCCAATTGTTAACAGGGTCCACCCAATCCAAAGAAAGAAAAGGCTTGATAGAAGCAGATCTTGTGGTGGGGACTCATGCTTTGATTCAAAAGGAGATTAAATTTAAAAAACTTGGACTGGTTGTAATTGATGAACAGCATCGTTTTGGTGTATTGCAAAGGGCGGAATTGGGAAATAAAGGAATGGCCCAAAATCTTATGTTTGTACATCCCGATCTTCTCTTTATGACTGCGACTCCGATTCCCCGATCACTTGCACTTATACTCTATGGAGATCTTGACCGATCGATTATTGATGAAATGCCGCCCGGAAGACAGCCGGTTAAGACTTACTATGTTTCTAATTCAAAACGTAGAAATTCCTACGAATTTATAAGGACGAAAATCAAAGAGGGGAGGCAGGTTTTTGTTGTTTGTCCTTTGGTGAAAGAGACAGAAAAGAGCGATTTAAAGGCAGCAGTAGAAGAGTCAGAATATTTACAAAGAGATATTTTTCCCGAATTTAAAATAGGTCTTATTCATGGGAAGATGAAACAGAGTGAAAAAGAGCGGATAATGTGGGAGTTTCGTAACAATAAAATTCAACTTCTTGTTTCAACGACTGTTATTGAAGTGGGAATTGATATTCCTAATGCTTCAATAATGGTTATTGAACATTCTGAGAGATTTGGTTTATCCCAACTTCACCAGTTGCGGGGGAGAATAGGAAGAGGGGCACACGAGTCTTTCTGTTTTTTAATGGGGGAGCCAAAGAGTAAAGATGCAAGGATCAGGATAAAGGCGATGATCGATTCCAATGACGGTTTTAAAATTGCTGAAGTTGATTTACGGCTTCGAGGCCCGGGAGATTTTTGTGGGGTAAGACAATCGGGTCTTCCTGAATTTAGAATGGCCGATATTGTAAGAGATGAAAAGATTTTGCATCTTGCGCGCGAGGCTGCGTTTAATTATTTGATTGCAGATCCCCATCTTGAAAAAGCTCCCCAACTAAAGAAGAATCTGGTGGGTAGGTACGGGAGGTTTTTGGGATTCTGACAATATCGGGGTTAATCAATGGGTTTTGAGTAAATAATGTTTAGTTGTTTTGACGAAGGTTTTCTTTCTACTGTTTTTATTACATCGATAGCATTGCGATGCAGAATTTTTTCAAAAAATGAAGGCATATCTCTGGTTCCGCTATTTTCTAAACCTTGAGATATTTTATCAAGAATAGACAGAAGACTCTTTTTCTCTATCCTGTTGGATCTCAAATTTTCAAAAAAAGATTGAACACTATCTGGAAGAAATGAGTTTGAGCCCGCTTCTATTTTTATCTTTTTCCCAACACTTAATTTTATAATTATTTTTATGATTTTTTTGTTTTTATCATAACTGAATTGTGTATTTCCTATTACTAAGGTTTCATCTGGATTATCCTCTAAAAATTCTTTTATACCTTTTAATACTTCTATTTTATCCTTATGATTATATGATGGAAGAGGTGTCCGATCCACTGATATTGGTGCGTATAAGATTTGATTTAGCGTACAACTGCTTATCATGAGAGAATCTCGCCAAGATTTTATAAAAGTTTCACCTTATTTTTTTATTGTATTATAGATACAAGAGGTTTGGACGCGATTTTATCGTTGTAATTTTCTTGTGTTGGAAATGCCCTTTGAATTGTTGCAATAATATCAGGGCTTTGAAATTGAAAATAGTCTTGGGCCATTGCGCGTCTTCTTTGGCAAGCAGGCCCCCCCTTGCGATATTTATCAGGATCTTTGGTAACCTTTGTTGGCCCTATCATATATGCGGCAGTAACAAGTCCCATAGAACCCCACATGTCTATATTTGCAAATTTTTCTGCTGTTAGAATTTCTCCTTCCTCTACATTGAATCTCTTAAAATAATCTAAAATAAGCTTAAATCCTATCATCATGTTTATTTCCGGGTTTTCTAAATCTGCGAAAGTAAGGTTGTTTTTATCTGCTATTTTAGGGTATGTATTTTTAGCTGTAATCAACTCAAGTTGAAAAAGCCCCACTGCATTTATATTTTTCTCATCAGGATCAAACTTGCTTTCATCAAATATGAAACTAAATAGAATACACATTAAACGTGCAATGTTTTCTGACACCTCTTCTAGTTTGCCTTTTTGACTTGCTTCCTTTAAAATATCCACAAGTTCCTGCGGCATCATATCAAAAGCCATTTGAATATATTTTTCAGGAATCCAATATTTTTGGGCAACAAAATGTCCTTCAATAGCAGCTCCCTTTGTATTCCTTTCTAAATCTATGGCGGATGCAATTCCCATTTCTATTGTTCCTGTATAATCATCAGAGCTTTCCATCTCTTCTCTTCTTGAAGCATCTATTTTTATATAATGACAATAGGGATAAAATGGAATATCTTGATCAGGGTGTAATAAATTTAGTCCTTCTTCTGTTTTTTGTCTGTTTTTTTCAGAACAAGCTTCCTCTACTGGTTTTTGCCAGGATAAATGCCAAAAAGTTGGCATATAATGAAAATTTGAATTTTTTAAGCCCGAAATATCTGCCATATAGTATTTATCGTAATAAGAGAGATAAAACTTGAGTAAATTTGTTGCTCTTTTGTGGAAAACTTTGTCGTGAAGTTCATGGAAACTATTATAAAATTAAAAAGCCCAACATTAACCCCGATTAGGAAATCGGGGTTAATACCTAAGGATTTTTCCAACAGCCTACTAGAATTCTGTTTGTACATGAAGGGACTGTTGCATAATGGTCATTCCCGTGAGAACGGGAATCTATTTTTCATAAAACAAGATGGATCCCCGCTTTCGCGGGGATGACAAATTACAAAAACTGTCATTACGCAACAGTCTCATGAATAATCGGGGTTAACCCTGAAGTTTTCAGTCTTTCGCAAGCAACTCCGTCATAAATTTTACAAAAACTATTATCAAACTAAAAAGCCTGTGGAGCGAAAAGAATAAAATTAGGCCAAAGCCGAATATGTTTAAAAATTGAAGCAATATTATCGATCCATACGATTTTTCCGCTATGCTATCGGAAGATATCTCTTTATATTTTTCATCTTTAAGGAACCCTTTGTAAAATTTCTGCGAAGTACCAATCAGTATTACGATAATCAATGATAAAAATTCTACTATTTGAAAAGCAGATGCTTCTCCGTGAATTATCAGAGCCCTTCCTGTATTATCAAGCGCAAAGATTATGAAAAAAAAGACGGTATTTACAAATATAAAAGCGCTTTGAGAGAGGATTAAAAATGTAAAATCAAAATGCCTCTTCTCTTTGAAAAATAAAATTGATAATCTTGCGATATTAAAAAGATAATTGATTATCGCTTCTATAAAAAAACCTAAGAAGACAATGAGCGTTGTCCAGCCGAAAAATAAAACCCCAACAACAAAGAGGAGATTGGTTAATATGATATATGTTTTTGCGGCGTTCTCGTTTTGCATTGGGCTTGATTATACTATATAATATTTTAAAAGTCTTTTTATCATGCGTATAATTTCAGGCTCCAGAAAAGGGCGAAAATTAAAAGTTCCAAAAACCGACTTGAGACCTCTTTCCGATCAAGCCAAAGAATCTCTTTTTAACATATTAGCTTCTGATATTCCGGATAGCGACTTCTTAGACCTTTTTGCAGGAAGCGGATCTGTTGGGATTGAGGCATTGTCCCGAGAGGCGAGACTTTCTATTTTTGTAGAAAAAGATCGGAAAGCTGTTTCTGTTATACGGGAAAACCTCGAAGATCTTGGGCTTTCTGACAGGGCGGAGGTCTTTGCTATAGATGTCTTCCAGGCCCTTAAGATTCTTTATAAAAAGCAGGCAAAGTTTGATATAATATTTCTTGGAGCGCCTTATGGCAGTCTATTTTTGTTGAAATCGCTCCAATTTCTGGGTGAGTTTAACTTGTTAAAACCAAAGGGGATTATAATTGCTGAACACAGGGCCAAAAGCAGTCTTGATGGTACAATAGGGTATCTGGATAAGTTAAGAGAACATAAATGCGGAGATACACTCTTTTCTTTTTATAAAGGGAGTTTTGATGAAAAAAGCGGTATATCCGGGAAGTTTTGATCCTATAACCAATGGGCATCTTGATATCATAAAAAGGGCGGCAGAGATTTTTGATGAGGTATGTGTCGCTGTGATTTCCAATCCTGATAAAAATGCCTATTTTTCATTGGAAGAAAGACTTCAAATGTTAAAAGAGGCCGCAAAAGATATAAAAAAGGTAAAGGTTGATTATTTTGATGGTTTGCTTGTCGATTATGCAAAGCATAAAGGGTTTGAAGCTATTATCAGAGGATTAAGAGCTGTTTCTGATTTTGATTACGAGTTCCAAATGGCGCTTACAAATCGTCAAATGAATCCCAAAATTGAAACTGTTTTTTTGATGACCGATTACAAGTATTCTTATTTGAGTTCTAGCATTGTAAAACAGATAGCCCATTTTGGCGGGGATGTTCACAATCTGGTACCGGAAAATGTGGCAGAGAGACTAAAAAAAAGTTAACAGTTTACTGTGTACAGTAGAGGCAAAAATACTGTAAACTGTTAACTGTAAACAGTACACTATATTATATATTGAAGGGGGGAATAAAAATGGAAGTGTTAGGATTGTTAGATAGTTTGGAAGCTACTATTCTTGAGGGATTTAAAGTTCCAATGTCCAAAAAGGTCATTGTTAATGAAGAACAGGTGTTAATGCTCATAGATAAAATTCGTTTAGTTATACAAGGCGGATCTAATTTTGCAAAAAAAGCCATAAATAGAGATCATGCAATCAGAGTCTCTCCTCCCGCAAATTTTGAAACAAAAGAGACTGTTGTAGTGGAAGAAAAACAACCAGCCAGCCCATCTTCTTCAACTAAAGAGAGAAGCGCAGAAATAGTTCAGGAAGCTTATCAAATTGCCCAACAGGTTCGTGAAGGCGCCGACAAATATGCGGATGAAGTTCTATCCAATTTGGAGCTTACTTCCAGTAGAATTTTAAGAACAATTAAGGCTGGAAGAGATCGGCTTAGCAAAAATGTCCAAGGTAAAGAGACAATCTCCGACAAAATAAATGTCTAGAAATTATAATAGAAAAACAAATCAGCCAAGGCCTGTAAAAATTACAAGGAACTACTTAAAACATCCCGAAGGGTCTGTTTTAATTGAAGTAGGTGATACAAAAGTTATTTGTACTGCGTCTGTCGAAGAATCTGTTCCTCATCACAGAAAAAATACAGGACTTGGGTGGATTACGGCTGAATATTCTATGCTTCCCCGCGCAACGGATCAAAGGATGAAGAGGGAAAGGGGCGGGCAGGTAAAAGGGCGAACCCAAGAGATACAACGTTTAATTGGAAGGGCTTTAAGGGCTGTGGTTGATTTTGCAACTTTAGGTGAAAGATCAATTCATATAGATGCTGATGTCATTCAAGCAGATGGTGGAACTCGTACAGCTTCAATAACAGGCGCATTTGTTGCGATGTATGATGCAATGTTGTATCTTAAAAAATCAGGAAAGATAGATAAAATCCCAATTAGAGAATTTTTAGCTGCCATCTCTGTCGGGATTGTAAAAGGAGTTTGTGTTACAGATTTGGATTATTCTGAGGACTCGACTGCAGAAGTTGACATGAATATTGTCATGACAGAAAGCGGAAAACTTGTTGAAGTTCAAGGGACAGCTGAAGAAGAACCTTTTTCACAAAATCAGTTAAACGAATTAATTGACTTGGCAAAAAAGGGGATACAGAAAATTATCAAAGGGCAGAAAGAGACCCTGGGAATTTAGCCCTCACCCAGTTATAGGTATTTTAGAAATTGGCAAGAAATAACCCTCTCCCAGAGGGAGAGGGAGTTTAAGGAGTTTTGAAATGGCGGGAAAATCTGAAAAGATAAGAGGGATTATTCTGGCTGGTGGGACGGGGAGTAGGCTTTATCCTTTGACTAAAGTTACAAACAAACACCTCTTGCCTGTAGCCCGCAAGCCGATGATTTATCATCCGATTGAAAAGTTAATATCTGCTGGGATTACAGACATTCTCATCGTTACAGGTGTTGAACATATGGGGGATATTGTTACTCTTTTGGGGAGTGGCAAGGAATTTGGATGCAAGTTTACCTACAAAGTGCAGGATGAAGCGGGAGGGATAGCTCAAGCGTTGGGGCTTGCGCATGATTTTGCGCATAAAGATAAGATGGTTGTTATTTTAGGAGACAATCTTTTTCAAGATGACCTGGCTCCTTTTGTTGAGAAGTTTTCAAAACAAAAAGAAGGGGCAATGGTTTTATTAAAAGAAGTTAATGATCCTCATCGGTTTGGGGTTGTTGAATTTAAAAATGGCAAAGTTATAAATATCGAAGAAAAGCCTAAAAAGCCTAAGAGCAATTTTGCTGTAACAGGAATATATTTTTTTGATTCAAATGTTTTTGATATTATTTCAAATCTTAAGCCTTCGAGGCGTGGGGAGCTTGAAGTCTCGGACGTAAATTCGGCCTATTTAAAAAACAAAAAGCTCGAATATTCCCTTTTAAGCGGCTGGTGGTCAGACGCGGGAACATTTGAATCGCTCGAGCGATCTACTCTTTTAGTTGAAGGAAAGATCAGGTTATAATTACTTTCTTATCGGCGTAACTCCGGCTAATTCTCCGATAACGTTTACAAGTTCGGCATTTGAAGGTATTACAACTTTAGCGTTATTTGCCAAAGATTTTTCAACTGTTTCCAGCTTTTTTAAAAGTTGGGCATTACCTACAAAGTACTGATCTGCGGAGGAATTGACAAGTTTAATAGCTAAAGCTTCACCTTCAGCTTCTAATATTTTTGCTTGTTTTACGCCTTCTGCCTTTTTAATTTCTGACCTTCTCTGACCATCGGCCACAGTTTCAGTAGCAGTAGCAAAATCAATAGCCGCGATTTTCTCATTTTCAGCTTTTACAACCTTATTCATTGTTTCTTGAACATCTTTTGGAGGATCTATCTCTTTGAGTTCCGCCCTTACAATTTCCAACCCCCAACTATGCGTCTCTTCCCTTAAAGTTCTTTGCAATTCACTGTTTATTTTCCCTCTTTCGCTATTGGCTGACTTTAAAGTCAGGGTTCCTATGATATTTCTAAGGGTGGTTCTTGCTAAGTTTACTATTTGGTTTTTATAGTTATTGACATGATATTGAGACTTTTTTACACTCTCCTCATCATCTTTAACTTTAAAATAAATCTGCGCGTCAACTTTTGCGTTCAAATTATCATTGGTAATTATCTCTTGAGGTTGGGCATCAACCATGATTTCCGTGATATCAATAACATAAATATTATCGATTATCGGGATAATCCAGTTAAACCCTGGCATTGCGAACCTTTTATATTTTCCAAGCCTTTCAACAAGACCACGGCTTGTCGGCCTTACAATTCTTATCCCGGCAAAAAACAAAAACAATAATAACAGAACAATAACAACTATAATAGCTTGCAACATAATATCCTCCTAGTTTAACCTTCGAGCCAACTGCATTATTATATCACGGGCTCATAGGATTTTTATTTAAAACTAAAAACACTCCAAAAAATTTGCTTGATTGTGTGATAAAATAATGGGTATTAATAGTAGTTAGATTCTAAAAGGAGTGCGTTTTTATGTTAGATTTCACAAGTTTAATTCAAGCTATAAATTCTTTGCAATCCTCATTAGCTGTTGCTTGTTCGGAAAAAGAGATGTCCTCAATGAGTGATGCCGCTAAAGATACTATAAGAGCTGGTGTAATCCAAAATTTTGAATTTACTTATGAATTGTGCTGGAAATTTATGAAGCGATGGCTTAGTAATAATTTAGGAAGTGTTTACATTGATGGATTAAATCGTAGAGAATTGTTTAGAATAGCGGCTGAGCATCAGTTAATTAAAAATGTTGAAGAGTGGATGGAGTATCATGATAGCCGCAATGAAACAGTCCATACTTATGATAAAACGACAGCTCAAGAAGTTTTTGAATCTGCGCAAGAATTTCTAAAAGATGCTGAGCAGTTATTACAAAACTTAAAAGAACATAATGATTAATGTTGATAAAAAATATCTTGAAATTATTAAAGATATATTGCAAAAATATGTTCCAAAATGTGAAGTTCGTCTCTTTGGATCACGATTGACTAACAAGATAAAAAAATATTCAGACATGGATATAGTTATTGTTGGTAAAGAAAAAATTAAACGCCAAACACTGATTCGATTAAAGGAAGAATTTGAAAACTCGGATATTTCATTTAGAATTGATGTCTTAGATTGGCATAGAACTTCGGATTCTTTTAAGAAGATTATCGAAAAAGAGTATGATGTAATACAAAACCCGTCAATTTAGTTTGAATATATGCTAAAAGAAGTCAAAGATTTTATGAAGGATAAACCATGGGCAAAATAATCTTTTTATGGAAATAAAGAACTGTTAGGGTTGGTTGAGATTTTGGTTGCACATTGGAAAGAAAAAGAAAAATCAATAGATGTTTATAAATGGGATGGCAAAAAATATTCTTTTATTAGCAGAAAGGAAGGATAATATATGAAAATTTTAATAACAGGTGGTGCGGGTTTTATTGGAAGTAATTTTATAAGGTATATTCTTCAAAAGTATCCTGACTATTCTATTGTCAATTTTGATAAATTAACTTATGCAGGAAATTTAGAAAACCTTTCTGATGTCGATAAAAATCCACATTACAGTTTTATAAGAGGTGATATTTGCGATCCTGTTGCTGTAGAAAAGGCGATTGCAGGTGTTGATGCTATCATCAATTTTGCGGCAGAATCTCATGTTGATCGTTCGATTGTTTCCGCAGGCTCTTTTGTTCAGACCGATGTCTATGGAACCTATGTTCTTCTTGAAGCTGTGAAAAAAAATAAAATATCTAAGTTTTTACACATATCAACGGATGAAGTTTATGGAAGTATTAAAACAGGCTCTTTTACTGAAACAAGTACTTTGGCTCCAAACAGTCCATATGCCGCAAGTAAAGCTGGTGGAGATCTTATCGTGAGGGCCTATTTTAAAACTCATGGACTCCCTGTTTTAATCACAAGAGCTTCCAACAACTATGGTCATTATCAATATCCTGAAAAGTTTATTCCACTTTTTATAACAAACGCACTTGAAGGAAAGGAGCTTCCTCTTTATGGTGATGGCAAAAATGTAAGAGACTGGCTTTATGTTGACGACCATTGTTCTGGAATCGATGTGGTTTTCCATAAAGGGAGGCTTGGGGAGGTTTACAATATCGGTGGGGGAAATGAACGGGAGAATATCGAGATAGTGGATATTATCTTAAAAGAACTTGGTAAATCAAAAGATATCGTAAAATTTGTGAAAGATAGGTTGGGGCATGATAGAAGGTATTCGTTAGGGATTGAAAAAATTAAAAAAGAGTTAGGCTGGTCTCCGAAGGCCAAATTTGATGAGGCGTTGATTGCGACGATCAGGTGGTATGTTGATAATAGAGGGTGGTGGGGGAGATTGAAGAACTGAGAAACTAAAGAACTGAAGAACCGAGAAACTAAAGAACGGAAGAACCGAAAAGAGAAAAAAACAAAACGGGGAAAAATTTAGGTGCGAAAAGAAATGAATATAAAAATAATTATTACTTTATTTATTACTCTATTTATTGTTGGGATTTTGTTGTTGCCAAATTATTATAATAGAAATATCAGCTTAAAAACAGAAAACGACTTAACACATGAAATTAAGAATTTGCAATTACATTTAAATGAATCAGAAGAGATATATTTTAAGAAAATAAATGAGATGGATTTAACAAGAAATTATTCATACCAAAACATCATATATCTTATGAATTCCATTGATTCAGTAACTCTTTCTAGCTTTGACCCGTTTATAGAAGCAATAGAAAACAAAATTAGCAATGATATAAACCTCGAAATAAATAATCAATCGGTAAAACCAAACTATGTAAAATTTTCAGTGTTTAAACCAGAAAATTATAGCCTCAATTATATTTATGCCGATGATACGATTCATGTTCGTGAAATTAGACATTTTCAACCAATTGCAGTTAATAAAAACTCAAAAATTAAGTTAAGAATAAACAATGATTTTGCAATATTTGATGGCATGTATATCGGAAATACCGGACAAATGCATTTAACCGGATATAAATCAATTAGTAAACTAAAGAATGATAACGGTTATAGCTTACCTAAGAATATTAATATAAACGATGAGATATTGTTTGCTTTTATAAAACATAAAGATTTCGATTTCTATGTTAAATTAGTATGGTTCATCAAGGTGGTTTAATAAACGATCTATAAGATTAAAAACAGTCGAGACTGATTGGAAAAGAAGCTTTTTTTATTACTTCCTAGTCTATTGTCCCTTTTAGCAGACGAAGTTGTTCTTTTAACCCTTCCCAAACCATGTTGGAAATTAAATCAAAAAATGGTCTAGGATTTCCGTCTTTTTGGCAGGTTTTGACGATATCTATATAACTTAAGCGGATTGTAGGTGGAATAACGGTTATTACATAACCTGACTTAAGTAATGCCAAATTCATAAGGAGCCTTGCAACACGGCCGTTTCCATCAACAAAAGGATGAATGTTTACAAATTGATAATGCAACCATGCGGCAAGTTCTATAGGATGAAGTTTTTTTCTCCGGGTTTGAATGTTTTTAATAAAATCTTTCATCAAAGTTGAGACCACTTCAGGTTTTGGAAAAGCATAATCTGTGCCTGAAACAAAGACCTGTACTCTGCGATATTTTCCGGCATTGTTTTCATCTATTTTCTCATAAAAAAGACGGTGCATTTTTAAAATATCATCTTCCAGAATATCTTTTTGGTCTTTTGCAAGATCATAAATAAAATCATAAGCCGAAGCATGTCCTATTGCTTCAAGGTGATCCCTTAACGGCTTGCCTCCGATGGTTATTCCGTCTTCTATGACAACCTTTGTCTCTGATTCGGTTAAAGAATTTCCCTCAATTGCATTGCTTGTGTATGTTAAATTGATTTTATAATATTCTTTAAGTTGGGTTATTACAGAGGGTGAAAATGGTCGAAAAGAATCCAATTCATTTTTCAGCTTATTGCATTCTTCCATTTTGTTTGTAAATTCAAACATTAATTAATATTATAGCACGAAGATACTATATTTATATCGCAAAAATGAGACGGAATTTCGGTTGGAGATGTGGTAAAATATTTTTATGGTATGGGATTATAAGGAAATTGAATATAAAAAACAAGAGAAAGCTGATCCAGTCTGGGGTTTGGAGCGCCTAATTAATTATGGTCTTGATGGAAAAAAACTCAATAAAGAAATGCTTAAAAAATATCTTCCTCAATTAAATATTCCTGAAAACAGAAGGGCCTTTTTGGAATTGCTTTTATGGAACAAACAGTTTTAACTTATATTCAAAAAAAGGCGATTGCTTTTATTGGAAAAGAGAGTAATTTTAAGGATTTTTATTTGAGCGGCGGGACAGCTTTAGCCGCTTATTATTTAAAGCATCGACTTTCGGATGATTTGGATTTTTTCAATTATGATAATCCTGATGCAGTCTTTTTGCATGATTTTGCAGAAAGGCTTAAAATCGAAATCAATGCTACCTCTGTTCGTTTTGAGCGGCTTTATGATAGGAATATATTCTTTTTTAAAATCAATGAAGAAGAATTGAAAATTGAATTTAGTAAATATCCATTTATACAATTAGAAGCCACAACCGTTAAGAATGATATTAAGATCGATAGCTTGCGGGACATTGCTACTAATAAACTAATGGCGCTTTTAGACCGTTTTGATCCAAAAGATTTTGTGGACATGTTTTTTTTGTTAAAAGAATTTAATATAGAAAATATTCGCTGTGATGTTGAAAAGAAGTTTGGCATTAAAGTTGATGACATTTTCCTGGGTGGGGAATTATCAAAAGTGAAACGAATTGAAGCTTTGCCCAAAATGATAAAACAAACAACTATTAAAGAATTGAAAGATTTTTTCTCTGATCTGGCCAGAGGATTAAGTTCTAAAATCTTTGAGTAATTGAGTTGAAAGAACTAAAAAACCTAAAAATATGAAAAGAGTTTTCTATCCTTAAGTTTTTTTGTTTTTTGGTTAATTGGAGGCATAAATGAAACTAGCAGTTATCGGGACCGGTTATGTAGGCCTTGTAACAGGAGCCTGTTTTGCGAATCTTGGAAATGATGTTGTATGTATCGATAAAGACCAAAAACGGCTTGAGATTTTCTCAAAAGGCGATATTCCTTTTTATGAGCCAGGACTTCCTGAGCTTGTTTCAAAAAACCATAAAGCAAAAAGGCTCATTTTTAGCCATGATATTTTATCCGCTGTTTTAAATTCAGAAGTTATTTTTATTGCTGTTGGAACTCCTCCCAAATCAAACGGGCAGGCTGATATTTCTGCTGTTATTTCCGTAGCTCAAAGCATTGCAAAGGCTTTAAAATCAAAAAAAGGGAACAAATCAAGGAAATTTAAAGTGATTGTGAATAAAAGCACTGTTCCCGTTGGAATGGGAGATATTGTTACAAAAATTTTAACAGAGAATAAAATACCTGAAAAAGATTTTTCCGTGGTTTCAAATCCCGAATTTTTAAGGGAAGGCTCCGCAATATCCGATTTTATGAATCCGGATAGGATTGTAGTTGGGGCATCCAACAATCGCGCTTTTAATTTAATTACAGAGCTTTACAGGCCGTTAAATGCGCATATAATCTTTACATCGGTTAAAAGTGCGGAACTTATCAAATATGCCTCAAATGCTTTTTTAGCGACAAAAATATCTTTTATAAACGAAATTGCGAATATTTGCGAAAAAGTTGGATCAGATGTTTTGGAAGTTGCAAATGCTATGGGACTTGATAAAAGAATCGGCAAGCAATTTTTAAATGCCGGAATCGGCTATGGCGGAAGTTGTTTTCCAAAAGATGTTTTGGCTTTAATGCATTTGGCTCGCGAGCAGGGTTATGACCCTCAAATTTTATCATCTGTTACCGAGGTTAATGATTTTCAGGTTGATCTCTTTGTCGGTAAAATTTTGAAAGAATTAAAGAAGCTAAGAGGAAAGAAAATTTCTGTGTTGGGCTTGTCCTTTAAACCAGATACAGATGATTTGAGAGAGGCGCCGTCTCTGGAAATTATTGATTCACTGATTAAAAAAGGGGCCAAAATAACAGTTTATGACCCTGCTGTTTCTGTTAATTCAAAAAAACAGTTAACAGCCATCTCTTTTGCCGATGGAGTGTATGATGCAATTGCGGGTGCTGATGCTGTTGTTATTGTTACCGAATGGGCAGAATTTAGAGAGCTTGATTTTGAAAGGGCTAAAAAACTTGTAAAAAATAAGATTATATTTGACGGAAGAAACATCTATGATCCTAAAAGAGTAAGAGAGGCGGGTTTTAAATATATTGGGGTTGGAAGATGAAGATCCTAATCACAGGTGGGGCCGGATTTATAGCTTCCCATCTTATTGATCTTCTTTTGCAGGAAGATCATGAAGTTGTTTGTATTGACAATCTTATAACAGGTTCACTGCATAATATAAAACATCATGAGGGGAACAAAAATCTTAAATTTATAGAACATGACATATCTACACATTTGGATTATAAAGATAGGATTGACTTTGTCCTTCATATGGCTTCTCCCGCCAGCCCTGTTGATTATATGGAACTGCCGATTGAAACGCTGGAAGTCGGGGCGCTAGGTACATTTAATGCTTTGGAACTTGCAAAAGAAAAGGGAGCAAAATATTTATTTGCATCAACTTCTGAAATCTACGGAGATCCATTAGTCTCTCCTCAAAAAGAAGAATATTGGGGAAATGTAAATTCAATAGGGCCAAGAAGTGTTTATGATGAAGCCAAAAGATTTGCGGAAGCGACAACTATGGCTTATCTGCGGCATTACAGTTTGGATACCAGAATTATTAGAATTTTTAATACTTATGGTCCCAGGATGCGAAAGAATGATGGTAGAGTTGTTCCTAACTTTATAAATCAGGCATTGAATAATAAACCTTTTACAATTTATGGAGATGGTAAACAGACGAGAAGTTTTTGTTATGTATCAGATTTAGTTTCTGGAATTTATAAAGTTATGCAATCAGATATTCATACTCCGATAAATCTTGGAAATCCCAATGAGTTTACAATGATTGAGCTTGCACAGGTTGTTTCAAAAATTATAGGAGGTTCTCTGAAAACTATAAATGAACCTTTGCCGCAAGATGATCCGAAACAGAGAAGACCCGATATTTCCAAAGCGAAAAAAGAACTTAAATGGGAGCCTGTTGTCCAGCTTGAAGAAGGGCTTAAAAAGACTATAGAGTGGTTTAAAAATGGCAGATAAAATAAGCGCTGTATTTCTTGATCGAGACGGAGTCGTAAACAAAAAGATTGAAATGGACTATGTCAAAAAATGGGATGAATTTGAATTCCTTCCTGATGCTATCTCTGCAATAAAACTTATAAATGATAAAAATATCCCAGTCTATTTAATTACAAACCAATCAGGAATTGGGCGGGGGAAGATGACGCAAAAAGCTTTGGATATTGTTCATCAAAAGATGGGGGGAGCGCTTGCGAAAGAAGGGGCGCATATTGACGAGATTTTTGTTTGTCCCCATGCGCCTGAGGATAATTGCGATTGCAGAAAGCCAAAACCGGGGCTGCTTTTACAGGCAAAAGAAAAATACCCTGAAATTGATTTTAAAAATTCCTGGTTTATTGGCGATTCGCAGATTGATGTAGAGGCGGGGAAGGCTGTGGGGTGTAGGACGTATTTGTTGAAAACCAGTGAGAGTTTGATGAAAGTTGTGGAGAGTTTAAATCTATAACCATGAATCAGAAAAGATCACAAGTTACTATCTGTCTTCCAACTTATAATTCTTCGAGATATCTTGGGATTACAATAGAAAGGGTTTTAGCTCAAACATTACATTATTCTAGATGCAAAGAAGAAGTTTTAATATTTTTACTGCCTTGTATTTTTTGAATGAAAAAGCAAGTGAGTAAGTAGATTTTTTAATCTTATGGAAAAATCAAAAAAATTGATACTTGGTATTTCTACAAGTTATATTCATTCTATATTGAATATAGGTGTTAATTTAGCCTTAGTACCCATTATTCTTAGCTCGATTGGTAAATTGGAGTATGGAATATGGATTACTATTCTTTCAATTGTTGGCTACATGGGGCTTTTGGACTTTGGTGTTGCAACTGCGACAAGTAAGTTTTTATCGGAAAACAATACACCTAATCTTCCTGAGGCTAAAAAAATAATATCTAATTCGTTTACGGTTTATTCAATTATTGCCAGCATTGTTGTTGTTATTACAGTTTTCCTTAGTTTTTTCCTGATGCGATTTTTTGATATAAGAGAGGATCTTTTAAGTATAAGCTCTATTGTTTTTTTGCTGGCGGGTTTGAATATGGCTCTATCTTTTCCTTCAAATGTGTTTGGTAGTGTTTTGTTTGGATTTAAAGATTTTTTTTCTTTTAATATAATAAATATCCTAGGTGTGATTGTCAACGCAATTCTTACAATTGTTTTATTGAAAATGGGATTTGGGATCATGAGCCTTGCCGTTGTATTGCTTTTGACAACTTTTTTTGTGCTTTTCTTGAGGGTTGTTTATCTTAAAAAAACCATGCCAGATTTGTTTTCTAATTTGTGGGGGTTTGATAGAACTATATTTTTTAAAATATTATCTTTTAGCGGGTTTATGCTTGTTTTAAGTCTTGGCGGACAAATAGTATTTAATACAGATAGCATTATAATTGCAAAATTTTTAGGCATTTCGTCTGTTGCTACATATGCGATTGCTTTTCGTATGACTCAAGCAACTACAACTTTTACATATAAAATATCGGATGCTTTTTTCCCTTTTTTTTCAGAGTTTCATTCTTCCAAAAATAAAGATAAATTTGTTTTGTTTCTATTTGAGAGTACAAAATTTTCAATAGGTTTGGCGACCATACTTTTCTTGATATTGATTTTTTTGGGAAAAGACATAATAGGTCTTTGGGTTGGGAGTCAAAACTTTGTAGGGAATTTAATCTTTTATTTTATGGCGCTTGTGGCTTTAATGGGGAGTATTATTCGTCCCGGAGTTATGGCTTTAAAGGGGATGGGAAAATTAAAAAAGATAGTCTTGTTTAATATCCTCGAAGCTTTTTTGAATTTATTTTTTTCTATTTTTTTAGTTTTAAAATTCGGTTTGTTTGGTGTTATCCTGGGGACTTTTTTGGCCATGTTTGTTACAAGCTTTTGGTTAGTCCCATTTACTGTTTGCAGAGAGGGGCAAATTTCTTTTAAAAAGTATTTTTTTGAAACCATATTTATGCCAATTTTGCTGGGGGTTTGTTTGATGTTGCCTTTTTTGTTTTTTAATTTTGGAATGATAAATAATAATTGGCTTATTATTATAATAAAAGCGATGTTGCTTTCTATTATTTATTTGTTTCTTTTTGTCTTTTTATGTATAAACAAAGAAAGACGTTTGTTTTATATGGAAAAGTTGCGTTGTTTTTTGTTGAAAAAAGCTATATTTTAATATATAAGTTTTATCTAATTAGAAAGGATTTTTTCATGGAAATTAAGCAGACTAAAATATCAGGATGTAGAAAAAAACTCTTTAAAGAGGATTTGACGTGAAATCAAATAATTATCCTAAAGTCATAACAATACTTTTAAATTGGAACCAGGAAAAAGATACTACTGAATGTTTAAACTCTTTAAAAAATATTACTTATCCTAATAATACTGTTATATTGGTAGATAATGGATCAAAAGATGGTTCACAAGATAATATACAGAAAAAATTCCCTGATGTGGAGGTTATAAGAAACGCTTTTAATGTTGGTTTTGCCGAAGGAAATAATATAGGCATCAGAAAAGCTTTAAAGGTAAATTGTGATTTTATTTTATTATTAAACAATGATACTGTTCTAGAACCTGATTTTTTGGATATTTTGATCAATGCCGCCAAGGAAAACAACGAGGCGGGAATATTTTCTCCTCAAATCATGTTTTATAATAATAAAGATAAAATATGGTTTATAGGCGGAGGTTACATGCCCGTGATGAAAAAGCCTTTTCATTTTTATTATAACCAAAAAGACCTCGGGCAGGTTCAAAACAACAGCGAAACTCAATGGGTTTCCGGTTGTTGTATGTTAATAAGAAAGAAAGTTATTGAAAAGATAGGCTTTCTTGATTCTGATTATTTTAATAATTATGAAGATGTAGATTTTTGTAGACGCGCCCAATCAGCCGGTTTTAAAATAATGGTTGTACCAGAAGCTAAAATTTATCACAAATTTGCCGCTTCCATGGGAGGGAAATTCTCTCCTTTTTATACTTATTTTAGGACAAGAAACAACCTTTTATTTTTCAAGAAAACAAAACAATATCTTCCGCTTTTGTTGAATTTTATGGTTTTTCCTGCTTACTCTTTTTTGCAGTCAATAAGAAGGTATGACTTAACGGGGATTAAGTCTACTTTTTATGCCGTGCGGGATTTTGTTTTTAATAAAACAGGAAGAGGTTCGATAGAAAAATTAAAATAATATGTTAAAAAAAATATCAAATATTCATCTACTCATTATTTTTTTAGTTGTTTCAATTCTTTTATTGTTTTATGTTTTTATGTTTACTCCTGCTGTTTTTGTCGGCGAACAATGGGAACATGTTGACCTTTTTGGCAAATTTGATTTAATAAAAATGTTCTCTCCTGTTAATTTGCATAGGGTAATTCTTCCAAGATTAGTTCTTTTTTCCTTAGCCAACTTAACAAAATATGACCAGAGAGCAGAAAATATATTCTCTTTGTTTTGTTTTGTGCTTATTCTCTTTTTTATTTTTAAATATTTCCTAAGTATTTTTCATGATAAAAATATGATCTTGTTGTTTTTTCTTGCTTTGTTATCCCAGTTTTCGCCTGTTCATCATGAAAGTTTGCTGTGGGGTGGGGGGGCGCATTTAATGTCAATCTTTTTTGTCTCTGTCGCAATTAAAAATTCTTTATCGGCAGGAGATAATTTTAAAAGCCTTATTATTGTTATTTTATCGCTTTTTGCGGCTTCTTTTTCATTTTTAAGCGGTCTTTTGGGGTGGGTGATATGCCTGTTTGGCTTTTTTCTGAAAAATAGGCCTAAAACTATTAATCTCTTAATTTTTTCTTTTTTCGCATTGCTCTGTTTTGCTCTTTATTTTTGGGGAGTCTCCTTTTCTGTAAAACCGATTTCATTGCCCGAAGGAGTTTCAAACAATCTATCAGCTATTAGTTCTAATATGAATAATCAGGGTTTATTAGTATCCCCTTTAAGTAAACTAATAAAGATAGTTTTTTATTTTTTTATTTATATGGGAGCTAATTTTATTCCTACATATAAAGCAGGAGTATTTTTAAATTTATTATTGTTTTTGACAGGTTTGTGGGGTGTTTTCATGACAGCTTTTGGGGCTTTTTTGATTCTTAAAACTTTTAAATTAGAAAGAGAAAAAATATTTTTTCCTTATTTATTAATTTTATTTAGTCTTTTAAATTGCGCTATTACTTCCATAGGAAGGACTGACTTTGGATTTAAATTTGCTCTTCTTTCCAGATATCATGCTTTTCAGATGTTATATTTTATTGGGGTCATATGGCTTTTAATTATATGGATGCAGGTAAATGGCATGCTGATTAAATATTTAAAATGGTTTGCCACGCTATTTCTGGCATTATTTATTATAGGTTGGATTGGGGGCATAGGACTTGGTATAAAAAAAATACAAAAGTTTAGGCCTATAGAGAACGAAATAAGACAAAAGGGAGAAAAAACTTCCATTGAGACTTTAAGTGTTATTACTTCTAATCCAAAAATGGTAATTGAAAAAATAAAAATATTAAAAAACAAGCGTTACAATATTTTTAAGGATTTATAAGGAGAAAAAGATCATGACAAAAAAAGTTATATTATTATTCTTGTGTATATTTATTATTGGTTTGTTTGTCAGGCTTTATAATCTGCAGTTTCGCAGTTTATGGGGAGACGAGGCTCACAGTCTTTATATCTCATACAATTTTTATGAGCACAATTTTAGACATGAAAAGATAAGTTTTATAGAGACTTTTCGTGAAATATATCAAGCAGCAACAATTAATCTGACACAAGATTCTCATTTGCCGGTTTATTTTGTCTTGCTCTCTTTTTGGATTAAGCTTTTCGGACCATCTGAATATATCTTACGACTTTTGTCTGTAATTATAGGATTAAGTTCAATTCCTCTCTTGTTTGTTTTTACAAAAAAATATTTTGATTCTAAAGTTGCTTTGGCTGCTTCATTTCTATTAAGCATATCGCCGCTGTTAGTTATGCATTCTCATGAAATACGGATGTATGGGCTCCTTATGCTTTTTGGGTTGCTTTCAACCTGGTGTTTCTGGGAGATTTTAAATAATGGAGAAAAAGTCTGGCACAAAATAGGATACCTTGTTTTTTCTTTGTTGTTTTTACTGACTCATGTATATTCCCTCCTTTTAATGGCATCTCATTTTATCTTTTGGTGTTATTACTGCTTTTTTAATAAAAAAATCAAGGAGTATATAATTTTGCCTCTTCTTCTTTTTGTTGCTGTTTTACTTGCGAGTCCATTTTATATCAAGATGTTTATGCTTAATTTTTCAAATGTCATATCTTCTCAGGCCGAAATGGCTTTTAGTGTTTTCCCATGGTACACAAAAATCATATTGTTTCCGTTTGTTTTATCTTTTGGCGAAACTCTGGCGCCTTGGAGTTTTTTTGTAGTTATGCCCGTCGGTTTGGCATGGGCTTTTCTGCTTTTGAAAAATTTTAAAAAGGCTAACAATATAAAGATAGCATTTCTTCTTATCCTAGTTTTGTTCCCTATTATTTCTTCCGCCATTTTATTAAAACCTACCATGCCAAAATATCTTATAGCTTCTTTTCCCTTTTATCTTATTCTTGTATCGTATTCCTTGACGAACCTGAAAACAAAACCCTTAAAATATCTTTTGATATTGTTGATTGTTTTCGGGTCTCTTATTTCCATAAAAAATTATTTTTCTTTGGAAGAGTATCATAATTCAAACCAGATTGAAGAGTGGAAAACTGTCTCTTCAATTATCATGAAAAACAAGCAGGCAGGGGATATTGTTTTAACTACCAGTCACTATATAAATTTCAGAATTATAAATTATTACTTAAATATAATAGCTTTAAGCGGCTTGAAAATTTACACTCTGCATCAGGATTTAAACAAACCTGTTACCCTTATAAACAATTCCTATTGTATGTTTGATTATAAAAAAAGGGTATATCCCATAAACAATATCACCGCAAAAAGAATCTGGTTTGTTGAACATATAGCAGATGACAAGGTTTTCCCTGAAGGTTATATTAATAATTTAAAACAAAGGATATCTTCAAAATATAAAGAGATTTATCAACAGGATTTTACTCCTTACGGCAAAACGTTAGCTGCAAAATTACCAATAAAAAGGCATAGTATTGAAGGGGCGCGTATTACATTGACTTGTTATTCCCTTAAGATATAAAAAATAATGCTGATGTCAAGAAAGTTGTGTAAATTTGTTGGGTACCTCTCCATTGTTTAATGTATAAACTAAAGCATAAATGATTCTATTAACAGATTTGTTGTTTTTAAAATTCCCCATGGGCCTTGTTCTTCT
>Ga0208953_1000103_pt1 | contig 84349 bp, 57 predicted proteins | sample RifOxyB2_FD_184033 | JGI IMG/M metagenome (GOLD analysis project Ga0208953, IMG submission 184033) | Groundwater microbial communities from Rifle, Colorado - Rifle Oxygen_injection B2 (SPAdes) | ecosystem: Environmental > Aquatic > Deep subsurface > Groundwater | place: USA: Rifle, Colorado...
CAAACCCATCAATCAAAACGTAAGAACAGCATTAAAAGAACCCTGCCAAGGAGGGAGGTGATTTCGGTTAGGTCTTAATTGATTTAACGATATCCATTTGGGTTAGGTTCTTATATGATTTGACACGCTGCCAGCTTATGCTAAAACAACTTCCGCGATGAGTTCATTAAATTTCTCATGAGCACACAGAAGATCTTGGAGCCTTTTCCTGTCAACCGTAAACCAGCAATTACCACTAACAATAAATTATAAAAAAGAGGAAAACCAACTTCCTTAAGAAGGCCGCCTGATGCTATAATATAACTTATGGCTGACAATCTTAAAGAAAAACTGGTTAATTATTTTTCTAGCCAAACAAAGGTCAAAATGGCTTTTTTATACGGTTCCTATGCCAGAAAAACCCCTCTCTTTGACTCTGATGTCGACATTGCAATATACCTGGAAAACGGATTCACCAAAAAAGAACTTAACTCCATCTGGGATGAGCTGATTTCATTGCTTAAAAAAGATGTGGAATTGTTAGTCTTAAACGACGCTAAAGAGGCAATTGCCTGGTCAGCCATAAGGGGCATCCCCTTAATTATCAGGGACAGGAACCTTTATACCAAATATATGCTCTCAGTTTCTTCTGCCGCCATGGATTTAAATAATGATTTGGAAGATATCTGGGCCATGAAAAGGAGGCTTGCCAATGCACAGTAGTAATCGGATCAGGCTAATGCAAATTTTTGATTTTGCCCAAGCAGAAATAAAAGACTTAACTGCTTATAATGATCTTAATTATAAACAATACTGTGACGACAAAAACCTTCGCCGCCTGGTTGACCGCATGATCGAAAACATTACCAACGCAGTAATTGATCTTGCCAAAATCATCATCTCTGAAAAGAACATTGAAATGCCCGATAGCTATGCCGGAATAATGGAAGAGATAGCGCGGGTTTTAAAATTAAGCGACCAAAACAAAAGCAGTTTGGTACAGGTGTCAAAATTAAGAAATATCTTGGCTCATGAATATATGGAGATTAAGTTTGAAAAGATTAAGGATTTTATTGTTAAACATCAAGAAACTGTCAAACTAGTAATTAAAAAAACAGCGGATTTACTCTAAGAAATGCCAAACCACCAACCCATTAAACTCGATTACCGCCACTTTGCTTGCGAAGGAAAACATATCAGCCGCCATCCCCAATTTGAAGAGACAGCCAAAAAGATTACGAATCTACAACAACTACTTTTAACCGGTGATGATCCGATGATCAAAGATAAAGAAGTAGTCATGACCGGCTGGAAAACAGAAAGCCCTTATGTTGCTGATACTGCTTTAGAAGAAATTCAAGCTACTGCAAAAAACTTTGCCAGCCAAATCGATGATTTTGTTTCTATTGGCATTGGCGGTTCTTACCTGGGAGTCCAGGCTACTATTGAAGCTGTTAAAGGGAGTTTGTCGATCATCAACCTTTTGCCACGCACCAAACCGAGGGTTTTCTTTCTAGGCAATCACATGGATCCCAATTACACCGTTAGGGTAATGGAAATCCTGCAAAGAAGCAGCAGCGTTGGCGTCAATGTTATTTCCAAATCAGGCGGTACTGTTGAACCGGCCATTGCCTTTGCCATTATTGAACGGATGATGGAAAGAAAATTCCCCAAAAATTCGGCCGAGAAAATTATTGTCACCACCGATAAAGATAAAGGGGCCTTAAAAAAACTGGCCAACGAAAAGGGCTATAAAACCTATGTTGTGCCTGATAACGTTGGCGGCCGCTATTCCGTCACCTGCCCTGTCGGTTTATTTGGCTTGGCAGTTGCTGGTATTGATCTCAAGGAATTTATTGCCGGCACGCGCTTTGCCGAAGAACAGACCAGAAATAATCCCTTTGAAAAAAATGCCGCTTTACTGCGAGCCGTAATGAGATTTATAGCTTACGATAGCTGGCAGAAGAAAATTGAAGTCGCGGCTACCGGCAACTTTAATCTTAAAATGGTCACCAGCTGGATGCAGCAATTAGGCCCTGAAACAGAAGGTAAAGATGGTAAGGGCTTGTGGATCTCACCGGAATTTTATACCCAGGACGCACATGCCAACGGTCAAATGATTCAGGAAGGCGAACGTAATATGATTGAAACCTTTCTGATGGTCGAAAAGCCTGGTGACGATTTAATTATTACCGCCAAAGACACTCCTGTAGATTATCTTGATGGCCAAAAACTCTCCTTTGTTAATCAGGCCTTTGTCGAAGGTTTAAGAGACGCCCACTATCATGGCGGCGTGCCTTGCATGAGCCTGATCCTGCCTAAGTTAGACGCTTTTACGATTGGTCAACTCTATCAACTGGAAATGAACACGATTGCTTTGGGCGGTTTGCTCTTAGGTGTTAATCCTTTTATCCAACCAGGGGTACAACAATATAAAGCTGTGGCTAATGCAAAGAGTGGCAAACCTGGGACTGAAAAAGAATTAGCGGAGATGGAGAAGATTGAGAAGGCCTTGAGTCAAGAATTTGTTGTTTGATCCCTTAGAAAGAGAAGTAGGGTTATAGGTTTAGAAGCCGGTATGGAAGCTAGAAATAGATACTGAAGTTTGATCAATCATCCTTCTATTTCCAATTCAAACATCTATACAGGCATCCAAACCCAACACCCATTTTCTAGTTTCAAAGAAGATTCCTGAATTTTTCCTCCGAAATAATCTTCACGCCCAGCTTCTTGGCCTTATCATACTTTGACCCAGGCTCAGCCCCTGCCACAACGTAATTAGTTTGTTTAGAAACAGATGATGACGGATGACCGCCTAATTTGCGCACTATCTCCTCTGCTTCAGAACGAGACATCTTCTCCAGTGATCCTGTAAAAACAAAGGTTTTGCCTTTAAGTGGCTGTGGTCCTTTCGTTTGATTTGTTTTAATCGTAACCCCAGACTCTTTCAAACGTTCAATAAGTTTGATATTCTCTTCTTGAGCAAAGAACTGTTCAACTGACTGGGCAACTTTAGGGCCAACACCATAAATATGATCTAACTTGTCTGCTTTAATATGAAACAGATCCTCTAAACTATCAAAATGTTGAGCAATTAAAGAAGCCGTGTTTCTCCCAACCATCCTAATACCCAAAGCATACAACAGCCGATCATAAGGCTGATTTTTGCTCGCTTGGATGGAAGCAAGCAAGTTCTGCGCTGATTTTTCCGCGAAACGTTCCAACTTTAATAAATCAGCTAATTCAAGATCATATAGATCGGCGACATCTTTGATCAACTTGTTCACAACCAATTGATCAACAATGGCTGGACCTAAATGCTCAATGTCCATGGCCACTCGTGTAGCAAAGTGACGAATCCGTTCTTTAACTTGAGCTGGGCAAGCTGAGTTAACACAGCGAGTAATAGCTTCTCCTTCAGGTTTAAAAAGCTCACCAGCACAAACAGGACAAGTGGTCGGCATTTTGAATTCTTTTGAATCAGCAGTGTGTTTTAAAACCTTAACAACTTCGGGAATAACTTCCCCTGCCCTTTGCACTACTACTTGATCGTTAATTTTTAAATCCTTGCGTTTGATCTCATCCTCATTGTGAAGAGTGGCCCGTTGAACCAAAACACCGGCCAAACGAACAGGTTTCAAATAAGCTACTGGTGTAATTGCCCCTGTGCGACCAACCTGAACCTTGATATCTTCAATAACGGTTGTGGCCTGCATAGGTGGATATTTGAAAGCAATGGCCCAGCGTGGTGCACGAGCTGTCCAACCCAACTCCCGTTGAGCAGCTAGATTATTAACCTTAACAACTATGCCATCAATTTCATAATCTAGGGTTTCACGCTGCTTATCCCATTCTTTAATATAAGCTTGAACTTGGTCAAGTCCGGAACATAACTTGATATTAGGGTTAATTTTAAAACCGAGTTGCTTGAGATACTGCAATGTTTCATAATGGCTTTGCTGATTATTAGCTGCACCATAATAAAGAAAGATATCAAGCGGTCGGCTAGCTGCTATTTTAGGATCAAGTTGGCGTAGTGAACCAGCAGCAGCATTACGGGGATTAGCAAATAAGGCTTCGCCGGCTTCTTTTCTTTCCTCATTATGTTTAATAAAATCATTATAGGGGAGATAAACCTCGCCACGCACTTCCAGATCTACTGGCTCGTTAAGTACTAAGGGAATACTCTTGATGGTGCGTAGATTTTGAGTAATATCTTCACCATGCACTCCATCTCCACGAGTAGCACCCGTGACAAATTTGCCCTTTTTGTAAATTAAACTTACAGCCAAGCCATCCATCTTAAGTTCAGCTACATAGTCAATCTTATCCTTACCCAAGGCTTCACGCACCCGTTTATCAAAGGCTTCGAGTTCAGGGCTAGCCATGGCATTATCCAAAGACAAAAGTGGGGTTTTATGAGTAACAGACTTAAATTTTTTAAGTGCTTCCCCACCTATTCTCTGGGTCGGCGAATCCGGTGTAACAAGGTCAGGAAACTCCTTTTCCAGCTCAACTAACTTTTTAAATAACTTATCATATTCCGCATCAGAAATTGCCGGTTTGTCCAAAACATAGTAGAGATGGTTGTGATGGTTTATTTGCAGGCGGAGTCCATATATTAGCAACCGGTTATTTTTTTTTTGAGCCTGTAGTTTGTCCATATCACAAGGCTTGGCTAAAAGTCAATTTGCGTCTTTTAATATAACGTTTAAAACAAGTTTAATGGTTTCTTGTTCCGCCATATAAAGCTTAATCGCCTGCCATTTAAAATCCAGATAGCGATGCGCCAAACGATTACGCTGCGCGGCCAGCTTGGCCAGCGCCTCTTGCTTGTCTAAACCAAGCCCAAATATTTTCGCGGCTTCTTTTAAGACTTCACTGTAGTTTTCGGCCGCCAGACCTTTTTCAGCAATAATTGTGCCGCAAATTTCAATAAAGGCGGTTAAAATGTTTTCCACTGTCCGATCAATCAACTTTTGCTGCTTGAGGTCGTTTTGATATTCTTCCCACGTTGTTGCAGCGTATTCCTGGTCAAATTCCTTCATTTCCCTGGAAATAAATTGAACCGACTCATTAATCCGTCCCTTAGCATACTTAAATTCGGTCATGTTTTTTTATTCCTTCAAGATTTTTGGCCGCGGCTTGCAATTGCCACTTTGTGCCAAAAATACTAAAATCCTCCATCTGAAAAATAGCTGCCACAAAAAAGCGGGCATAGTCATCAGTGCTTTCTATGTAAACCGGCTGCCCCAAAACAATTGCGTTATAATACAACATTGGTTTTTTGAAATCAGCCAGGATCGGGATAATATTAACTTCTTTTTTAATGGTTCTGGTCAGATCAATGGTAAGCGCACCGATTGCGTCAAAAATTTGCTCATTAGAAAGTGTTTTTGTTTTACGGGAAAAAACAACAGCCAGATCAACATCTGAATCTGGTCTGGGAATTCCCCTGGCCCAGGAACCGTAAAGAAAAGCCAAGGCAATCCCGTATTGATTAGCTTTTAACTCAAAAAAAACCTTGATTTGGTTTAATAAATTTTCTTTAGAAATTTCTGTCATAACAAGAAAATTATATCACACAAAATTCCGCTTGACAAAAAATGGGGGGGGTAGAATTAAAACAGTCTATAGAGTCTAGAATAAAAAAGGAGGATGAAAAGATGAAAAAAGAACAAAAAGACGTCACAATTAAGTACAAAAGACCAGAGCTTCTTGGTTTAGTCGCAGCTCCTGCCGTAGGAGAGGCGTGTGTAAGTAATGGGGCTTCAGCTGAGCCTGAATGTACCTCTCAAGGTTCCTCGGCAAACCCTGACTGCGCAACATATGGAAACACTGCTACTGGAGATTGTATAACTGTCGGGGGATCGGCTTTTAATTGCATTACAAACGGGACTACCACCTCATAATAATTAAATTTTTTCTGGTGTTCGATACGAGTAAAACACCCCAAGAATGATTTCTTGGGGTGCTTTTTTATGAGATTTTGTTAAGCACACTTTCAACCGGTATAACAACGGTATGCAATTTCCCCACCTTTGCCAAGGTGATGATTGCCTCCATGGTTAACGCCTGAGAGATATGAAATGGTTTTGAGTAGGTTCGCTCTAATTTTGACAGGTGCGCACCACAACCCAAATCATCACCCAGATCTGAAACCAACTGCCGCACATAGGTTCCCTTGGAACAATATAGCTCCAAGGTTGCTTTGGGATGTTCACCATCTCCGTATCTCAAAAGTTTTAGGCTGTGAATGGTAATCTTGCGTGGTTCACGTTTAACCTCAATGCCCTGACGAGCCAATTTATATAGCCTCTTGCCTTTAATCTTAATCGCCGAGTACATAGGGGGAACTTGCTCAATTTCCCCTGTATATTTAGGAAGTATTGCCTCAATTTGGGAATTGGACATTGGAAATTGGGAATTGTTTTGATCTTTTATATTTGAGCTTTGGCTTTCTCCATCCGCATCTAAAGTATCAGTCCTCACCCCCAAGGTCATCTCAGCCAAATATCCCTTATCTCCAACCATAAAATGATTCACTGATTTTGTGGCTGTTCCTAAGAAGATAGCTAAAACCCCTGTTGCCATGGGATCTAAGGTGCCAGAATGACCAACCTTTTTAGTTTGGGAAAGATTGCGGATTTTAGCCACCACATCAAAAGAGGTCCAACCTGGGGGCTTGTTAACGATTATAATGCCGTCCATATTATTAAATATCCAAAGCTCCAAGAACCAAGATCAAAGGTTATAAACAAGCTCAAAGAGCAAGTAACAAAGATCAAAACAAGAAACTTTAAACTTGGATATTTGATCTTGAGATTTGTTTTGTACTTTGATCTTTGACTTTTGATCTTTTTAAACTCGAACATGCTTTAAGACTTCGGTCAAGACTCTATTCTTAACATCTTCAACATTACCCTCAATAATAGCCCCGGCAGCCTTATTGTGACCACCACCATCAAAAAGACTGGCAATAGTGCTAACATTAACATCATGTTTTGAGCGCAGATTTAGCTTCACTTTCCCCTTCTCTTCCCGGAAAAGGATGGCTACTTCAATCCCTTTAACAGAACGCAGTTGATCGACAATCCCAATTAAGTCTTCCCCCTTAGCCCGGGTTTCTGCCATCATCTTTTTGGTAATAACTGTCCAGCCAACTTTGTGATCAGCAGAAAACTCCATTTGAGATAATGCCCGAGCAGCTATTCGAAGAGAAGGAATACTCCTGGTATCGTAAATATTAGTGGTAATCTCATGAGTATTAAGTCCAGCCCGCAGTAAATCAGCCGCCATTAAAAAAGTGTCCACAGAAGTGTTTTCATAACGAAAGTTCCCGGTATCGGTAATCAGCGCAGTATATAAACAAGCTGCCATCTCTTTATTAATCTTGATCTTCAAGTATTTGCAAAGCTGGTAAAGACATTCGGCCGTAGAAGAACGCTTTTCCACATAGTTGATGTCAGCATAATTAGTGTTGTCCGGATGGTGATCAATATTAATCAAAAAGGAAGCAACTTCTCGCAGGTTAATTTTTTCGCCGACCCGTGAAATATCTGAGGCATCAAGAGCAATCGCTAAGTCAAAGTGAACCTTATAAGCAATCTTATTAACTACCTTTTCTGCTAAAGGCAGAAAATGATATATCTCCGGGATGCCATCTTCAGAATAAATAGTGGTGGCAACTCCAAAACTTTCCAGGACCATCGCCATGGTCAAGGCTGAACCAATGGTATCTCCATCAGGGTCAACATGAACCGCCACAATGGCATTATCAGCTTTTTTCAGGTTTTTCTTTATTGTCTCGAATAGTTTCTTGTTTGTCATCACTTTTATCCAGTTGGGAAAGAATCCCTAAGATCCGACCACCACGCTCAAGTGAATCGTCTCTGACAAAACGAATCTCCGGCACAGACCTCAACTGTAACATGTTCCCCAACTTACCCCGCACAAAACTTGTCGCAGAAGACAAACCGGCCATAGCTTCTTGCTTCTTTTCTTCATCACCAAAAACACTAATGTAGATACTGGCATTTTTTAAATCGGGAGAAACATCAACCCCGGTAACACTGATAAAACCGATGCGGGGATCGGAAACATCCTGGAGAATAATCTTACTAACTTCTTCCCTAATAAGTGCGGCTACACGCTCTGCCCTGCTCATTTTACCCTGGCCTTCTCTCTTATTTCAAAGGCCTCAACCCTGTCACCAACTTTAAAATCGGTGTAACCGGCAATGGCAATACCACACTCAAAGTTTTGTTCCACAGCTTTAACATCATCTTTAAAACGCTTTAAAGATTCTAGTTTACCCTCATAAACCTGCTCTTTGTCCCGAAAAATTCTAATTTTACAACCGCGCTGCATCTTACCATCAAGGACAAAAGAGCCGGCAATTATGCCAACCTTGGAAAATTTAAACAAGCTCCTTACTTCAGCATGGCCAATAACCACTTCCTCATATTCCGGCTCAAGCATCCCTTCCATGGCTAACTTGATATCGTCGATCATTTTATAAATAATTGTATAAGTGCGAATCTCAACGCCTTCATCTGATCCTAAAGCTTCGGCATTACCGGCACAACCAATATGAAAACCAAGGATAATCGCACCAGAAGCTTTGGCCAACATAATATCCGATTCCGTAATCGAGCCAACTCCTTCGTGAATGATATTGACACGAATATTACCCACCGCCAAATTTTTCAAGGATTGAGTAATCGCATCAAGAGAGCCTTGCACATCAGCTTTAATGACTAGAGTTAAATCTTTCTTTTCCCCCTCTTTGACAAACCTGGAAAAGTCTTCGAGAGATAAAACATTACGTTTGGAAGATTGAGTCTGTATTAACATCCTTTGTTGCTCTGCGGATTCACGGGCTTCTTTTTCTGAGCCAACAACATGAAGAATATCTCCGGCAGTAGGCACCTCAACGCAACCAAGCAGTTCAACCGGGGTTGATGGCCCAGCCTTGTGCATGCGTGCTCCACGGTCAGTAAATAACGCTCTAACTTTTCCAGAGGTAATCCCTAGAGTAAAAACATCACCAATAGTCAGAGTCCCATTTTTAATTAAAAGTGAAGCAACCGGTCCGCGGCCTTTATCCAGCCTTGATTCAATTACCACGGCTTCCGCCGGCACCCCTGGATCAGCTTTAAGCTCCAAAACTTCGGCAACCAAGAGAATCATTTCCAATAAATCATTAATACCATTACCCTTAATAGCTGAAGTAGCAACTGTGACGGTTTTGCCGCCCCACTCTTCCGGCATTAAGCCTAGATCAGAAAGCTGTTGTTTTACCCTGTCTGGATTTGCGCCTGGTTTATCAATTTTGTTAATAGCTACAATTATTGGCACCCCTGCAGCTTTAGCATGATCGATGGCTTCAATTGTTTGCGGCTTAACACCGTCATCAGCAGCTACTACAAGAATAGCAATATCAGTGACCTTCGCTCCTCTGGCTCGTAAATTAGTAAAAGCTTCGTGACCGGGGGTGTCTAGAAAGGTAACTTTTTGACCCTGAACAGTAACCTGATAGGCCCCAATATGCTGAGTAATTCCCCCGGCCTCCCCCTCCGCAACTCTGGTTTTTCTAATCGCGTCCAGAAGCTTGGTTTTTCCATGATCAACGTGTCCCATAATCGTCACCACTGGTGAACGAAGCAAAAGATTTTTTCCGGCTACAGTAGCAGAGCCGGTTTTTGTAGCAGCAGCTTGCGGCTTTTTGATAATTAATTGCCGCTCAAGATTGGCAGCAATTTCCTTGGCTATATCAGCAGAGATGCGCTGATTAATCGTAGCCATAATCCCTTTTTTCATTAATTCTTTGATTACATCAGAAACCCTAACCTCGATTATTTCCGCCAAGTCCTTAACACTGGTATCTTCCGTTTTAAGCACCGGACCTTGCTCTGTTTCCACAGGCTCTTCTATTAGGTCTGGTTCTTTCTCTTCAGCAACAGACTCTTCAACCTTGGCAACAACAGCCGCCTCTTCAGCTTCCGCCTCAGATGCAACTGGCTTGAGCATCTCTTTGACAACCTTAGCAGACTCCTCATCTATTGAAGAGGCCGAGGTTTTAACGTCCACCCCAAGATCCTTTAAAACCTTAATCAGTTCTTTAGTGCTTATTTCTAAATCTTTAGCCAGATCACCAACTTTAATTCTTGCCATTTTACTCCTTAAGTTTGTCCAAGGCTTCTTCAGGGATAACACTGGTAGCAACTTTAACCTCAAAGCCTAAGCCTTTAAGCTTTTCAATTAATTCCTTACTAGAAATCCCCATCTCTTTGGCTTTTTCATGAACCTTAATTTTTTCTTTCGCTCCAGCTGCTTCTATTTTGGCAATCTTCTGTTTGGCTTCTTCCAGCCGGTCCAATTTTTTAACTGTTTTTTTACCAGCAGCTATTTCATCAGCTTTTTCCAGGGAAACAATGTCAATTTTCCAGCCGGTTATTTTTACGGCTAAACGAACGTTTTGTCCCTCTTTGCCAATTGCCAAAGATAGATCCTTTTCCGGCAAGAAGACTCTGGCCGATTTTTCCTCTTTATTAAGTTCAACTTTGCTGACTTTAGCCGGACTCAAAGCTTTAGTAATAAATTTCTCCGGCTGTTCCTGCCACTCAACAATGTCGATTCTTTCCTGACCAAGCTCCCTAACTATATTTTGAATTCTAGCTCCCATATGACCAACACAGGTTCCTACCGCTCCAATTTTTTCATCATTCGAGTGAATGGCAATCTTCGTCCGTTTCCCAGGTTCTCTGGCAATGGCTTTAATCTCTAAAATTCCTTCTTTTATTTCCGGAATTTCCATTTCAAATAACTTCTTGATTAAACCGGAGTGGGCACGAGAGATGACCACAAATGGTCCTTTGGGGGTTTTTCTGGTTTCTACAACATAAACCTTAATTCTTTCTCGTTCCGAGAAAGTTTCACCGGGAATTTGTTCGCTTACTGCTAAGACAGTTTCAATTTTTCCAAGATTAACTAAATAACCACCGTACTCCCTACGCTGAACTATGCCTGTAATAATTTCCCCTTGTTTGGCATTAAACTCATCAAAGATTTTTTCTTTTTCCGCCTCGCGGATGCGTTGAATAATAACCTGCTTGGCGGTTTGGGCAGCCAGGCGGCCAAAATCCTTAGGGGTAACATCCTTTTCTTTATCTCCAACTTTGTGGATTATCTTTGCTTCACCAGCACTAGTAAGCCTAGCCTCAAGCTCTTCTTCCGGTTCTTTTAAGTGCTTTTTAGCCGCGGAAAGCATGGCGGCTTTAATAGCTTCCAGTAGGGCTTCTTTCTTAATGCCACGATCCCTGCCAATCTCTTCCAGCATTGCCTCAAAATTATCGATCTTCAAGCTAAAAACCTCCCTGCCCTGAACAATGCTGTTTACAGCAAAGTCAAAGATACTGATCTGTGCCTATCAAAGTCCCTTTTAAAACGAAAAGTGGAACAGGCGTCCCACTTTTTTCATCTTTTATTATAGCAACCCAGTACCAGGCTGTCAAATATTTGAGTTATATATGCCAGAATATTAGGGAATTATTAAGCTGCGGGGAACAACAACAATCCTATCTCGGCCAGTTTCTGCAATATAAATATTATTATTCTGATCAATTGTAATTCCAATTGGCCAAAAAAGAGGTTGCTCTACCCCCTCGAAAGAAACATGAGACGAGAGAAAGTTACCGCTCGAATCAAATACTTCTAGGCGATTATTCCCTTTGTCAGTAACGTAAATATTGCCATCACTATCAACGGCAACATCGTTAGGCCAATGAAATTGAGACTCCCCTGTGCCCAAAGAACCTAAAGTCCAGAGGGAGGTTCCGCCGGCAGAGAATTTTTGGATACGGTTGTTGTTAACTTCAGCCACATAAATATTATTTGAGCTGTCCCTAGCTAAACCATAAGGGTTATTGACCTCACCAGAGCCTGCTCCGAGGGTAGCCAAGAATGAGAGAAAAGTCCCTGTATTATCGTACTTAACGAGACCTGAACTAGCAGAAACATAGATATTCCCACTAGTATCAACCACAATGCCACGAGGAACTGTGGAAAATTTAAAAGCAAAAGAGTATTGCCCATTAGCGTAGGTAAATTTTTGGGCACGATTATTATTAAAATCTGCTACATATAGGTTATCATTACTATCTAAGGCTATTGAAAAAGGATACCTGAACTCCCCATCTCCAGTTCCTGTGGCCCCAATAGTAGCTACAAATGTAAAGCTGCTATCAAATTTTGAAATTGTATCATTCGCTATGTTTGCAACAAATATGTTACCAGAACTGTCTACAACAACATCTGTTGGATCAGCTAAAAAACCCGATCCAAAGGTTGACGCCCTTGAAGCAAGAGTAGTTGTAGTGCTAGTAGTTGTTGGTACCACCTTCCCACAACTAACCACCAAAAAAGCACTTAACAATATCCCTATTAACCAATAATATTTACTCATATGCATTAATTATATCATAAAAAAGGGGTCCTGACTGACGCCAGAACCCCTTGCAACAGACTGTTTAGTCCGAAGTCCGCCTAAGGCGGACAAAGGACTACATCATACCGCCCATTCCACCCATGCCTCCCATACCACCCATGCCACCGGCAGGCATTGACGAAGACTTTTCATCTTCAGGCTTTTCCGCAATCAATACTTCAGTAGTTAAGAGTAGGGCAGCAATTGAAGCCGCATTCTGCAAGGCAGAACGAGTTACTTTAACCGGGTCAACAATACCGGCCTTGAACATATCTGTATATTCAAAGGTCTGGGCATTAAAACCAATACCAGACTTTTCTTTCTTGACCTGCTCAACCACCACAGAACCTTCCCAACCAGCATTAGTCGCAATCTGCTTGAGTGGTTCCTGTAGGGCTTTGCGCACAATAGAAGCCCCAATTCTTTCATCTCCGGTTGTACCAGCTTCCAACTTTTCAACTACTCCCAGAATATGAATAAAAGCCGAGCCACCACCAGCAATGATCCCTTCTTCAACTGCAGCTCGAGTAGCAGAAAGTGCATCTTCAATACGATGCTTCTTTTCTTTGAGCTCAGTTTCAGTAGCAGCGCCAGCCTTAATTATGGCTACACCGCCAGAGAGTTTGGCTAATCTTTCTTGCAGCTTTTCTTTATCATAAGACGAATCAGAAGCTTCCATCTCTTTTTTGATTTGGCCAACGCGGTCCTTAATCGCACTTTCAGTACCGGCACCCTCAATTAGAGTGGTATCTTCTTTACGAACTACAACCTTTTTAGCCTTACCAAACCATGATTCGGAAATAGCCTCAAGGTTCATCCCCTTTTCTTCAGCTATAACTTCGCCACCGGTTAAAACAGCGATATCTTCCAGCATGGCCTTTCTTCTGTCGCCAAAGCCAGGAGCCTTAACAGCAACTACATTTAAGGTCCCTCTTAGTTTATTAACCACCAAGGTGGCCAAAGCCTCACCATCTATTTCATCCGCTAAGATGACTAAAGGTTTGCCGGCCTGAACAACTTTTTCTAGTGCTGGGAGAAGGTCTTTCACTGCACTGATTTTTTTATCAGTGATTAAAATAAAAGGATCTTCCATGACACATTCCATTCTGTCACGGTCTGTAACCAGATAGGGAGAAGCATAACCTTTATCAAATTGCATCCCTTCCACTACTTCTAAAGTTGTTTCCATCCCTTTTGATTCTTCAACGGTGATAACCCCATCTTTGCCCACCTTTTCCATGGCATCAGCAATCAGCTTGCCAATTTCCATATCATTGTTAGCAGAGATTGACGCTACTTGGGCAATATCCTCATTAGTTTCAACTGGTCGGCTCTGTTTTTTCAACTCGGCAACGGCTACGTCAACAGCATTTTGGATGCCGCGTTTAACCGCCATTGAGTTTGCTCCAGAGACAACGTTCTTTAAGCCTTCTTTAAAAATTGCCTGACCAAGAATGGTTGCTGTAGTTGTTCCGTCTCCAGCAATGTCATTGGTTTTAGAAGCAATCTCCTTTAAAAGCTGAGCCCCCATATTTTCATAAGGGTCTTCAAGGTCAATTTCTTTAGCAATGGTAACACCATCGTTAGTAATCGTTGGCGAACCCCACTTCTTTTCTAAAACTACGTTTCTACCTCTGGGTCCCAGGGTAATTTTTACTGCGTCAGCCACTTTAGAAACGCCCTTAAGCAGTTTCCGCCAGGCTTCGTCAGCAAACATCATTTCTTTTGCGGCCATTATGATTCACCTTCCTTTTTAATTATGATTTGATAGCGAGAATGTCTCGTTCTGATAAGATAATATAGTCTTCTTTTTCAATTTTAATTTCTGTGCCACCGTATTTACTATAAATAACCTTATCACCGATTTTAACTTCGACCGGAATCTTTTGCCCGTTATCCAAAACTCGGCCTGATCCAACAGCAATAACTGTTCCTTCTTGGGGTTTTTCTTTGGCTGAATCCGGGAGCACGATCCCTGACTTGGTCTTTAGTTCTTCCGGTTCCGGTTTAACGACTACACGATCACCAATGGGGTTCAACTTCTTTCCTGGCATTTTACAACTCACCTCCTAAATTAATTAATTAGCACTCACCAAACTCGAGTGCTAATAATAGCATGGGTGGCAGAAAGATGTCAAGGGGAAGAAAAGGGGAAGAAAAGGGGAAGAAAAGTTGGACCATCAGAATATTAGAATATCAGAACTGGAGTATCAGAAAAACAGAATAACAGAGTAGCAGAAAATTATTATCTGATTTTCTGGTTATCTAATATCCTGATATTCTTGTCCTGATAATCGATCTGATGTACTGATGTTCTTTATATGTTATAATTTTATTAATATGATGACAGGCATTGAAATGGTTGTAGGAATTGACCTTGGGGGCACAAAAATTGCCGGTGTTTTAACCTCCCCTTCCGGTAAAATCTTGATGGATGTCAATATCCCCACCGAAGCCAAAAAAGGGAAAAAACAGGTTATTCATAACATAAAAAAGGCCATTCACATGCTGATGCAAAGCCGTAAAGTTAAGCTTAAAGCCATTGGCATTGGCGCGCCTGGCCCGATTTTGTTCGAAAAAGGGATTGTGATTGACGCTCCAAATCTCCCCGGCTGGAACAAAGTCCATTTAAAAGAGATCCTGGAAAAAGAGTTTAAGACCGATGTTTTTGTTGATAATGATGCCAACTGCGCGGCCCTAGCAGAAGCCTGGTTTGGCGCCGGTAAAGAAGCCCATAATTTTATTTATATGACTGTTTCCACCGGTATTGGCGGCGGAATAATAATTGATAAAAAGCTCTATCATGGAGCAATTGGCTCTGCCGGTGAGTTTGGTCATGTCATTATTGATCCTAACGGTGCTAAATGCGGCTGTGGCAATACCGGATGTCTAGAAGCAATGGCCTCAGGAACTGCATTAAAAAATCTCCTGGGTATGGATGCACTTTCGGCCGAGTTGGCTGCACGCCAGGGAGACAAAAAGGCCCAAGCGGCGATTGCTGAAATTGCTCATTATTTAGCTATCGGCATTGGCAACCTGGTAAACATTTTTAACCCGGAAATGGTGGTAATTGGCGGCGGTCTGTCTAATATGAGAGAATTGTTATTTAATCCTATTCGCCAAGAATTTAAAAACTACGCCCTTAAACTCCCTGCCCGCTCTGTTAAAATCGTTAAAGCCAAGCTGGGAACCAAGGCCGGGATGTTGGGTGCAGCAGCGCTATGTCTATAGTAATAATTGATTACGGTTCCGGTAACCTTCGCAGCGTACAAAAAGCCTTTGAAAAATTGGGGTTCTCTGCAGAAATCAGCAAAGATACTTCAGCTATTCGATCGGCAAAAGGGGTTGTTTTACCCGGTGTTGGCTCTTTTGACTCCGCCCTAAAAGAATTACGCGCTCATGGTTTGGAGGCTGCCATTGAGGAAGCAATTGCAATGGACAAACCTTTCCTGGGAATTTGTTTAGGGCTGCAACATTTATTTGAATCATCTGAAGAAGGCAAAGAACGTGGTTTAGGGATATTAAAAGGTCAGGTTGTAAAATTCAACTTTTCCAATACTCCCTGGGATAATCAAAGCATTCCTCACATGGGCTGGAACAGGCTCTTAATCAAACACCCTGCGCCGATTTTTGAGGGAATTGAGTCTGGCAACATGGTTTATTTTGCTCATTCCTTTTATGTTAAGCCAAAAGATGATATGATTGTAACCGCCGCAACCGATTACGGTCCGGAGTTTACTTCGGCAGTGTGGAAAAACAATGTTTTTGGGATCCAGTTTCATCCGGAAAAAAGTGGCCCGGTCGGATTAAAAATCTTGGAGAATTTTGGTAAGTTATGTTTGAAGTAATCCCAGCTATTGATCTCCTAGGCGGTAAATGTGTACGGCTGACGCAAGGCCGTTACAATGCCAGTAAAATCTATTCTGATGATCCGATTGTTATGGCCAGAAAATGGCTTGAGCTTGGAGCTAAACGATTACACATAGTTGACTTGGACGGAGCTAAAACCGGCACCCCCGCCAACATTGATATTCTCAAACAGATCATCAAAGAATTTGATTTGCCTATACAAGCTGGCGGCGGCATCAGAAATTATGACCAAATTAAAGAATTAATTGAATATGGTTTAGATCGAGTTATCCTTGGTACAACGGCGATTAAAAACGCTAATTTACTGGGACAAGTCTGCCAGGAATTTGGCGAACACATTGCAGTTTCAATTGACGCCAAGTCAGGAAAAGTTGCTGCAGCCGGCTGGACAGAAGTTACCAAAAAAGATATTTTAACCCTGGCCAAAGAAGCCATTGAATTAGGGGTTAAAAGATTTATCTATACCGATATTAGCCGCGATGGCATGCTTCAAGGCCCAAATTTTGAGGGCATCAAGGCTTTTGCCTCAGAAGTCAGCATTCCTGTTATTGCTGCCGGTGGAATCTCTTCTCAAGAAGATATTATTAAACTCAAAGAGACTGGTGCTGCCGGCTGTATTGTAGGCAAAGCCCTCTACGAAGGTAAAGTCAAACTGGAAGAAGTCCTCTAGATAAAGAAAAAGAGGGCCCGCCATCTGCAATAACAAAGCCCCCTCTTTTTAAACAACTAATTAACTTATCGTTTAATGAAAAATGAAGAATTAAAAATGTAGAATGAATGTAAAATTATTATATATTACCGTCGCGTAGCGACACCATCATTCTTCATTCCACATTATTCATTTTTCATTATTGTTAATCTATTTGTAATAGCTCAGTATCCCAAAGTCCTGGTCTTTCACATTTGTTCGTAAAGGTTCTGTTGTTATAGTTTGAGTAACAGAGATATTGTCTGACTGTTTGTTGGCAAAAACATCTTGATTAATTGTTGGAACAAAAGATATTGAAATGTAGTGGCTGGAGTTACCGGAAAGTTTGCTGTCTTGATGATAAGCATAGTCAAAAGAAAAACCGGCTAATTTGATGCCTAGACCAGCAGTGAGATTCGTAATAGCTGAACTGGCCAGGGGATCCTGGTCAAGTCCGGCCCTAAGCACAATGACACTTAAGGGGGTCCACTCTGCCCCGGTATGAATCAACATCGGACTTGATCTGCCAATAACAATATCAGTATCAAGACTGACTGTTAATTTGTTATCCCAAAATTTACCAGCCACCCCTAACTTGGTTTTGCTCTCCAAGTCCTCACTAGAGCCATTGTTCCAGTTCACCGATCCAAACATATTTTGGAAGGCAACCCCCAAGCTTAAATTATCCCTTGGTTTAGCAATAAAACCAATATCAACACTTGTACCTGAAGCAGAACCATCGTAGCCACCAAAATTATTTGCTAAAAGCTTAAAGTTAATACCAAAGTCCAACCCACCAAGGATAGAAGTTCCTGATATGATCTCATTTAAGCTTCTACCATAGGATAAAACTAATTGCTGTGAACCATAACTAATTGGAGCCGCTCCAGTCAAACTAGCCTTATTAGTAGTTAAATAACCAGCGGGAGTGCTTAAAGTAATATAACCAATCCCTAAAGTACCATATTGAGTTCGATATGAGCCACCAACCAACTTATAATCCACTCGATCCATAAGCTTGGTAGACATACAAGTAGCAGTCCAGTTCTTTTGCGCAGCTAAACCGGCGGGATTAACAAAAACAGCGTTAGCATCATCAGCGATAGCAACCCCAGATTTACCCATCCCCAAGTTTCTGGCCCCGACACCAACCACCCCAATATCTAAAGCAGACTTTGCGGCTAAGGCTGGAAAGTTGAAAACAGTCACAAGTAAAAAGAGGGTTAGCCCTATAATAATGTATAGGCGCTTGAAGTTACTATTCGAGATTTTTAATCTTCTTATTTCCATTTGCAGATGGCGTTTCCTTCCGCTGCCCTCTATCCCACTTGCCCCTTCTATAATATATATCGTAATAAATGAGGGAGAACTTGCATGGAAAATATAAAAAGGGCTAAAAGATAGTTGTGTCAAAAAGTAAAGCAAAACCCTGGGGGCTCTGCTTTTATAGTCGAGATAATTTGAATATAGTTACTCGTAGACGCTGATTTCTCCGGAACCCAAGATCTTACCATCTAAGGTAATAAAGTAAACATAAACACCATTAGCAACAAGATTGTTGGCAGCATCACGGCCATTCCAGGTAATTTCGTTTTCTCCCAAACTACCACCGGTTGTCCCACCGGCATAATCAGCCGAATAGATCGTCTGTCTGGCAAGATCGTATATATAGAACTTCACATTGGTATCTTGGGTCAAAGTATAATTTATCGTAGTCAGCTGACTACTGGGCTTAAAGGGATTGGGATAATTCATCGGTGTCCCTGTCACAGCAGCAACACCATAAACTTGTAGACCGCCATAGGAAACACTAGTCGTACCGCCCAAACTATCTTTCACCTCAATAACTATTGTATGAGAGCCGGCTGTTAACTCTTTATCCGGCACAAAACTGGCTACCACCTTCTCTTGTCCCAACGCAGCTGCCAAAGCAGAGGCACCGGCTTTTGAAGCCAACTCTTTACCATCCGCCTTGACTGTAATGCTGGCAATTCCGTTACCATCGCTGGCCTCAACCTTAAGGGGATGCTTGGGATTAATGGTTTGCCCCTCCTTAATGTTAGTTGTTATCTTCGGATCATTGACATTAATATATACTGTCGCCGTATCAACATAATCCTTACCACCAACATTGACAGTGCTGGTCAGGAGGAATTGACCATCTGTATTGCCCGGTTTGAGATTGCCATTAATATCAATAATATTTTCCTTGCCGGTAACACTATACGCAACTTGATACTTAGAGGCATCTACCTGCAACCCTTCTGAATCAAGAATCTCCGGGCTAATCTTAACTGTCTTGCCTTTGCTCTGCTTATCAACCATGTAGGCCTTGTAATTAAAAGCCACTTTATTAATAGGAGAGACAACAGTTAGCAATGCTGTGGCTGTCTTACCGCCATAACTAGCAGTAACTTTACCGGTCCCTATTTTAGCAGTTTTTAAAACCCCGTTATTGATACTCCCCAGATCTTTGGGACTGGCATCGATGATCTGCCAGGTTGCTCCGCTGTCAATATAACTGTTGCTGCTATCGGAGTAGTTGGCTTTAAGTTTGAAGTTTTTATTCTCACCAACTTTTACCGTAATATTCTGCGGACTGAGCTCGATAGATTCTAGTTTCACAACCGGCACAACAACGGGGATTTGCGGGGTAGCGCTGATTAGATTAGAATGCACCCTATTGCCATTACTATCCACTGCAACAATTGTATAATAGTAGGCAACCCCATTTTGTAAGCCGCTATCGGTATAACTGGTCGTGGTTGAGCTTAAATTATCCCTAATTCGATCATAGCGTCCGTCGTTACTGCTTGAGCGATAAACTTTATACTCACTGACACTGCCGCTGGCATCCCAGCTTAAGCCAACCTTACTGTCTCCAACTGCCGGAGTATCTAATTTGGGCACTCCCAAGCTTGCTGTGGTTAACTGGTCAATGTCCTTTAAAACTGCCGGCAGTCCTTTGATGTCAAGAGTAGCTGATTGTATAGTTTTATTGGTGGTATTGTAAAAATCAATATCAAAACGTTTAGCTGTTAGCCCCTTTCTGAAACTATCGGTATCAATAATCCACCAACCAGCCCCTTGCAGCAGCTGATAGCCGTTAGTGATTTGATCGGTAATAATAAAGCTGTCGTCATTATCAACATAGCTGACAAAATTGAGGCTCTTGAGGTCGGGAGAACCGGAAACACGACCAAAGAAAGTTTCCGCTCTGGCAGTTGTGGAACACAACAACAGCAGGCCTAAAGTGACCGTAACTATATTTTTTATTTTATTTAAATTCCTCACTTTAGCACCTCCTTAAGGCCAGGTCGGAGAACCGGTTTTGGTTGTCTCTATTTTATAACAGTCAGGATACCGAGGAATGATAAAATCTGTCTGCCCGGGAAGTCCATCAACTATATATTTACAAGTTGAGGTATCAGCCGTTGGATCCCCCGCCTTGATTAAGCTAATTGTATCAAGTGATAATAGGCTAAGATTACTCTTACCATAAAGATCGCTAACAACCTTAACATCTTTTATCTTCGACAACGGCAAATAGATATAATTTTTAACAGGAGACGGCAGCAAGGTAAAGAGTGCCTTTTCAACCTCGGGCAGATCACCGACTAAAGAGAAATATTTTGTGTAGCCAGGCACTTTAGTAAAGAGTCCAACCTGATAACAATTGCCATAGTCCAGGTTATAATCGGCTGAACCTTTGTAATAGTGGGTAAGGGGAGTTTTCCCTTTTTTGATGAAATCCATAACAGTTGGGCTCGTAATATCAAACACCATCAGATCACCCAACTGCTTAGCGGTTAACTGCTTATTTGTTGTTGTTAAACTGGCATTTTTTAGCGGGATAGCAATCCAGTTTTCACCACGAATTAGCTTGTAATTAATAATCCCAACTTTGTTGGATGCATCCGAAGAAACAGTATTTTTGCTCTCTGCCTTGACAATGTAGAAATAATTATCAGTCGTGCCAACCACTGCACTATCAGAATAGCTATAGCTGGCACTGCCATCATCTGTCACAGGACTAAGGAATTTATAATAACTGGCCTCATTAGGGATATTTGTTGCCCGGGAAATATTATATTTTGCCGCCCCTTTAATCTTAGGCCAGCTTAATTTGACAGCCCCTGAATCCAAGGCAATAGTCACTTCGGGTGTAACTGGCTTTTGGCTGGAATCAACGCTAATGGTATATTCTTTAGCGGTCTCCTGATTGCCGGCATAATCTATGGCGGTAGCATAAATATCAAAATCCTTTGTTTCTTCTATGGGTTTAACTAAGGATAACTCCCAAGCATTGCCACTAACCAATTTTGCTTTAAGCACCGGTAAGGTGTTTTTACCATCATCGGCAACCCAATTGCCCTTGCCATCATAATACAATTCTTGACTAGGATGCTTATACTGATAAACCTTAACTTCTACCGACCTAACACCAGAAAGAGCATCAGTAGCTTCAAAAGTGATTTTATCGATCAAGAATTCAGGATTTTTGTCATCGCTTGGCGGATAAGAGACCTTAATGGTCGGTTTCCCGGTATCAACATTAATTGATTTAGTCCCTATATCACTCTGAACCTTCGTATTTTTATAACTAGTAGCATAGTAACTTACACTATACTTGCCGTCATATAAGTTAAAACTCTCTGTTCTTTTAGGATTATTAGAAGTATAGGGATAACTAGTTACGACTGCCTTAGCTGCAGCTTCCTTAGTAGTTAGAACTATCTGGCCAATCCCTTGGCCTGTCCCCTGCTCTTCTGCCTCTAAATAAAAGGAAACATATTGATTCCATTTTGAGGAAGTACGATACCAATCCGTAACACTATCATAAATTGCACCACTGCCGTCTTTTAGATCAATCTTCGGCTTGGTACCTGCACTTGGATCAAGCGTTAGCTCATAATATGGGGACAAATTTGTGCCATAAGAACCTTCATTTTCTGCCTCGTCAGAAGCTGTGATATAAATGCGATAGTCCGTGGCCGTGGTTGGTTTAAGTATCTTTGGCAGTGTGGCTGTAAATTTCTTCTTGCCATTGGCATCACCTTTGTTCTTAACCGTGGTGGTTGCATATATATATTTATCCGCAGCAGCAACTTTTGACCCTGCAATACCTTTAGTAAAGTTAACATCCAGCCAATTACCACTAACCTTTTCTGTCATTGATATCTTGACACTGTCTACCCCGGAAAAAGTTTTAGTATCATTAGCCGGCGGATCTGTGGCCACTACTTCAATTGTTTGCAAGGATACTTCTGTCCCACTGCCGGGGCTAGTCACTTCTATAGTTGGATCTAATGTATCTATAGAAATATTCAGGTCAGCTTCTTTAGTGCTATTACCGGCTCCATCCCAGGCTGTATAGCTAAATTTAAATTCACTATTATGGAGTGGCCACAATTCACGATCTTTTGTCATTGCCCCTGCTTTAAGGGTTGTTTTAAACTTACCAGGGCTTTTGCTGGAAAGAACAGTATCAATAATTTCACACTCCATGGTTACATCTTCGCTAACCTTAGCCTGCAACGGAGCGGTTAAAGTTATTCCCGATGTTTTAGCTTTTTCTATCAAGCCAGTATACCATTGTTTTTTCTTAGCGGCAGAAACAGCCACTTCATCAACTTCAAGGTTAACCACCGGTGGAGTTAAATCCACCTCAAAAGAGATTGTCGCCGTACCAAAATTGCCGGCATTATCATAACCACGCACTGTCACCCAATAGACAGCTTCTTTAGTTAGATAATCAGCTTTTGGCAAAGCATATTGATATTTTTTACTACCAAGACTGCTAGTTGTTAGCCAAACAGTGCTTGAACCAGAAATCACTTTGGTCCATTTAGTTGTAGCCGTAGGATCATAATACTCATTGTAATCTGGTTTCATGTATTCACTTACTACCCGCCAGAGCTGTAATTCAACCTTAGAAGTATTCATGCCGGAAAGGGTTTTATCTTTAGGTGGTTTAGGCAGATCAATCGCTTCGATACTGATAACCTTGATAGAATCAATATATTTTTGCTGGTTAACGGGGAAATTAATTGTCACTTCTGGAGAGCTAACATCCACATTGACTAAACTTGTTTTACTATTAGGATTTACAAAGAGATCATTGGCAGTGCCAACAAAAGTGTGACTGCCATTAGTTAAATACTTATCAAAGGTTCCAAGCGGAACTGTTAAAGTATATTGTGGTGAAGATAGTGTCTTTTGGTAGACTTGGTTCTTATCTAATGTCACGACAAAATCGGCAACACCAGATTCATCGGTTACCAAAGCACTAAGAGTACGATACCAGCCGGTTGACGTGGTTGGTTTACCACTCTCATCAAGAAATTCTATGTAGGGGCCTTGTTTATCGACATTATAAAGTTGTCCTTCTGAGGGTTCGGAAATATTATCAGCTTGATCCCAGACCCTAACTAAAACCTGGTACCTCCCATGCTCCAAGTTTCTGAATTTTGGGTTAATTACACCAGTATAGGAAGTTACTAGCTTACCGTTATCCATTACTGTGTCTTTTTTAATATAGGTATTAGAAAAGGCAAAAGCATTTAACCAAGCATCTTTACTAGCAACAGTAGTACCAACAATAATTGTTCCATCAACCTCAAAAGAAGCAATCTTCCATTGATAGCTAGTCCCATCATATTTCTTTACAGCAATCTCAACCTTATTAATTTCAGTAAGGTTATCCTTGGCTCTCCAGGTTAAGGTTGGGTTAAGGTCACTTGTCCAGGTTTCTTTTCCATCAGAATCAAGGATCTTCTTCTTACTATCAAGAGTCAGAGCAACTTCATAAGGTTGTCCTGGTGCAGTATTATCAATTGTAAAAAGATTACTAATCCTTAAACCATATTGCTGATTATTATCGAAAGCTATAATCCTTATCTGTGCTTGTTGGGTATCTTTAACCATTTCTTGGGAAGCAGAAGTTGTTTTTGGCTCGTAGGTAGTATCCCAGGCCTGAGCAACAAATTGACGGGTATATTTAGAACCAACAAAACCTTCACTAAGTTGCTTTATTGTAATAGTTTTTAACTCTCTCCAGGTTCCACCTGTCTTATAGCTGTGAGGGAGGTCTCTAGTTTTGTCTTCTCCTGGATCCCAACAATAAATTTTGACTAATTGCCCTTCCCCCTTTTGTTTCCAGGCAGTCCCACCAGCAACCTCAAACAAAATATCCATTCCCTGATTCAAAGAAGTGATCTCTCCCCCAATAGGTTGCTTTATTGTTATTGAAGGCAAAACATATTCTTCCAGTGTTCCACCCGGTTGCTTTTTTAAAGTTTTCAATTCTGACAGACCCCTAACAACATCCCCAGCATAGACAAATCTAAGAGCCCCACCAGTTTTATCATAATGAGGATACCCCCAAGAAGTCACGGGATAACTCTCTGGCACCGACATGGGATTATCTTTGATTGTTAAAGAAGAAGTTTTGGTATAGTCGCTTCTTAAAGTTGCGCCATAATCATAGCCTGCACTAGTATCGGTATTAAGCTCATAATCCCTGTAGACCTTAAGACTTATACCACCACCACCACCACCAGCCGCCAAGTTAGAAATTTGATAGCCGCTAGAACCACCACCACCACCACCATTACCATCGAAATCATCTCCAATTCCACCTTGTTCTCCCTCCCCATAAAAACCTCGCTGTGTATCTGGATGGACTACACCCCTAAAACCACCTTGACCACCTTGACCAGTATTATCATAACCATCCTCACCATTATTTCCATTGTTAGAATTATTACTTATGGCTGTAGCACCCTTTGAACCATGGGAAATAATAATCCCATCTAGTTTTAAGACATCGGTAGCAACAATTATAACTTTACCACCACCAGCACCACCTGGGAGTCCCACCATCCCTTGTCCCCCCTTACCACCAGCACCACCATCAGCAGAACTATCCCAACAAGAACCAGCACCACCACCACCGCCGCCACCACCACCACTGGTTGAAGAAGCTCCTCCAGCAGAACCCATATAAACAGCAGTTGGATCATTCATTAATGGTGGATCATAACGATAAACATGAGTATTGAGAAATTTCTTCTTAGCTGTAGAATCATAAATATAATTCAAATCAGGACCATAGCCACCGGCACCACTAGGAAGTGCATCACCATATTGAAAAGGTTGTGACGAACCATAAAACCAAGAACCAGCTAGCCCACCAGTAGCCTTATACTGGGTATGGCCACCACAGTTATAGCCACCTTTACCAACGAACCCTCCAGGGGCTGGATGATAAAAAGCCCAGAGAATCAGACCATCATAAATATCATGGGCATAAGCATACATACTTTGGCCGGACGGTCCCTTCATGCTTTCTAATTTAGTTTTCATAAGAGAGTCAAAACTATCCCAAGTGCCATCAAAAAGATTGGTATTGATGTTGCCAGAACTGTCAATAACCAGTTGACTCTGTAAGGCAGAATAAACATCTTTTTCAGCCTGATCTTTAACTGTCCCTTCTGGTTTAAAGCCAGCTAAAAGCTTTTTAGGGTCAACCTTGTTTTGCTTAAGCGCACGTTTGCCCCAATAACCACTCTGTTGTGGTACTGCTATATTAAAGAAACCCTCCTGTCCATACCCACCCGTTCCGCCCGTTGAAATAGTACAACTATATTCACCTGCAGCACCCTCGTCACCTGCAGCACCACCAGAAGCTACCACGGTAATAGGCATATACCCTCGACCAACAGCGTTAATTATTCCCTTATTAATAAAACGTCGAGCGTGAATTTCCAAATTACCCCTACCCTCAAACCGACCCTCTGTTTCATCTTTATATTGTGCAATCCAGGGTCTAACAGCAAGCTCTCCACCATCTTCAATTAAAACAGAGTCAAACCAATAGACTCCAGATAATTCTAGTGTTTCTCCTTTTTTAATCACTAAATTTTTGTCTTTCTCATCAGTTACAGCAGATAAAATCTCTTCTGCCAAAATTTCTTCTTCCCATTTAGTTTTAGCGATGCTCTTGTCTAGATGAAATCCAATATTAGTCGCTGCAGAGCCAACAATTGTTCCAGTCAGGGCAGGATCTTGATAATTGCCCGGTTTCTTAGGCGTATATTTTTCTAAAGTCAACTTAATCTTTGTCATTATCTGCAGCAAATCGGCAAGCCCAGGTTTAGGAAATATAATCTTAGGTCCAGCAGTCAAGAACCCTTCGTTTATATTAGGAAAATATTGACTGACATCACCCAAAATTTCTTCAATTAGTCCAATCTCTTTACGCACTTGGCTATGAAGTTGATCACCGAAAGCTGTTCCTTCTTTAGGTAAATCATTAATGGCTTGCTGTAAATCTCGTAGCTGTTGCGTTACACGCATTGGCAAACCCACTTCTGGATTTTCCCTATTAATTACCTGTAAGACACTACTCTCTTTTAAAGCAGATAAAAGGCTAATTAGGCGCTGAACATCTTCTTGTAAGTTATAAGAAACTTTAGGTATATCACTATCGGCTTGACTATGGTAAACAGGAGCCGGGTCAACCTTTAAGATAATTGATTGGCTAGCAACAATTTCTGGATTAGCACCAGATTCAGCCCGAACATTAATAACATAGCTACCTGCACCACGATCAGCAGGGATAAAACCAGAGATGATCCCAGCTTCTTTGAAAAAAGTAGCTCCTTCTGGTAAACCACCAGCAACACTCCATGTATGAGGAGGTAAGCCACCCTTATCTTTCAGTTGCAAGCTAAACGGTTGTCCAGCTGTTATCGAAACTACATCATCAGCAACAATTTGCAATGGTTCATTAACAATAAAAGAGATTTGCTTTTTGGCAACTTCACCATAGGTATCAACAACTTTAACTTCAACCCAATATATTTTTGGCTCAATATTTTCTACCACACCAGAGATCTTGCCATCAGGGGTTAAAGTCAGACCGGAAGGTAAACGCCGATCACCAACTAAAGACCAAGAAAAAAGCGGATTACCCCCATTGGCTAATAAAGCAGCTTGATATTCCTGCCCAATAACACAATAGTTAAAGTTACCTAAACCAACTATTTCTAATGGCCTGGAAACAAGATGAGTGTCTGCTCTTTCGAACTTGTAGTCACCAGAAGCTTCTTGCAGGTAAATTAAAGTGTTCTTATAGTCATATTTAACAGCAAAGATCTGTTCCTTTAATGCCAGTAAAGTTTCCTTAGTTAAATTGTCAATCCCCCCCCGCTCAGCAACCGCTACCAAAAGTTTTTCTATCCTAACTTTTAATGCAGCTAGTTTCTTTTGCATTGCCATTTGCTCTTCTGGCGTCTTAAGATGTTCAACAAACTTAGCAGCTATTTTATTGAAGGTTTCATCATTGACTTGGCTAAGAAACCAAAGGACTCGCTTTAATTCCTTAACTTCTGTTGGTTCAATAACAATTTGAACTTGTTTTGTAACTATTTGATCATTGCTATCTGTTACATTAACCGTAAAAATGTACTTACCACTTCTAGTAGGAACACCTTCTAAAACAAAACTATCTTCTCTGTTTGTTATTTTCAGACCAGCAGGAAAACTGCCTTCAACTACTTGCCAGCGATATGGAGTAGAAGCACCAATGGCTTGAAGCTCTGTTTTAAATCGACGACCTACAGCACCCCAATTACTAATACGGTAGGTTAAAATTTTAAACTCGCCAACTTTTTCAGGAGAGGGATTGTCTCCTCCATCAGGATTAACAATTAGCAACATGTTTTTGGTCACTTGATTGCCGCTTCGATCCGTAACCGTAACATTAATAGTATAAGTTCCAGCAACATTGGGCGTACCCGATAAGATATTGTCATGTTGTTTAGCTAACCCTTTAGGAAGGGGGACAAAAGACCAAGTATAAGGTTGTTCCCCTCCACTAGCCTGGAAATTTTGAGCAAAATACCTGCCAACCTGGGCAGCAGGTAAGTTATTATCCGTCAAAATCACCAATTGATCAGACAAATCACTTATAGGTGAATCTGTACGCGAAATGCCCACCATTGATTCGTAAGCCAGAAGATTTTCTGTAATATAGTCAAAACTACCTTGAAGATAAGTTAGGTCATCATCGGTAGGGGTTCTAAGTGTATCCGCAAAGGTTTTAGCTGAAGATAGGTCTTCTTTAACAGACCTAAGTCCAGTTAAAATCTCTGGATCCTGAGTTTTGGCTTCAACAGCCTTTATTCTAGCCTCAATTGAGGTGAGCTCTGTGCGGGCTTGTTCAAGACTATTAACGGATCTGGTTTGAGAATTAACCGAAGAAAAAGAGAGAGAAAAAATAAAGGCCAGTAACAAGACCATCAATCCCAGCTGATTCTTTTTTATTTTGAACATGGCATGTTCTCCTTGTTAAAAGCTGATTCAGTATACATAAAAAAAACCTGTTTGACAACAGGCTTTGTAACGGTATCAACATTGCGAATTATTAAACCCACTAATTAACTCCAATTATTTATAATAAGTTAAAACTCCAAATGAATTGTTTGAGTTGGTTTGGTTGCCGGCAACTTTAAGCTCGCTTTTAATTTCTTTAGCGGCAATTTCCTCAACAAAAGTTGGTTGGAAAGACAAGGAAAAATAATGACTGGAATTGCCGGAAAGTTTACTGTCTTGCTGATAGGCATAGTCAAAAGAAAAACCTGCCAGTTTGATGCCAAGCCCACCGGTTAAATTCGTGACAGCAGAGCTACCCAGGGCAGACTGGTCCAACCCCGCCCGAAGCACAATGAGGCTTAAGGGGGTCCATTCCAGCCCTCCGTGAATAAGCAGTGGGCTGTTGCCGATAATTGCCAGGTCTGCATCAACGGCCAGCAATAACTTGTCGTCAAGCAATTTAATTACTGTCCCAACCTTACTCTTGCTGGCCAAGTCTTCACTGGAACCATTAGCCCAATTAACATTGCCGCCCAGGTTCATCAGATTAAGACCGAAGGAAATATTTTTTCTCGGTTTAAATAATAAGGCAAAGTCACAACTTTGACCGGAAGCAGCAGCACTGTAACCACTGAAATTATTAGCCAGGACTTTAGCACTAACACCAAGGCTTAAATCGCCTAAAATAGAAGTCCCACTGATCAGTTCATTTAAACTTCTGGCGTAAGAAACGATAATTTGACTGGAACCATAGCCGATAGGTACCGCGCTACTCAAGCTGGCCTTATTAGTAGTTAAATATCCACCCGGTGTAGTTGCCCCAATATAACCAATCCCGAAAGTGCCGTAATCTGTATGGTAAGTACCGGCCACAAGCTTATAGTCAACCCGTTCCATCAGTTTTGTTGACATACAAGTTGCAGACCAATTCTTTTGATAGGCTAAACCGGCGGGATTAATAAACACAGCATTAGAATCATCTGCCAGCGCTACCCCAGCCTTACCCATACCCAATGATCTGGCTCCGATACCAACAACACGTAAATCCAGAGAATCTTTAGCTTGGGCAGGTGCGGAAATAGCTACTAGTACTGATAGGGTTATAACAACCACTATAATAATGTACAGGAAGTTGAAACCTGAGATTTTAAATCTTCTTGTCCCCATCTTACTCCTCTTTTAAAAAAATAGCCTGTTTTAACAGGCCATCCACATCGTCTCCTGGTTTTTACTGCCAGGGGCAGTTGCAGATGGCTTTGGGTCCCTTTCAATATATATATCGTAATGAGAGGAGAAAAACTTGCATGGGGAATTCTAAATTCATAACTACAGACCGCAGGACTGCCAGGTTTTACTCAAAGACGCTAATTTCGCCGGAACCAATAACCTTACCATCCGAGGTGATTAGATAAACATAAACACCGTTGGCAACAATTTCACTAAATGTATCTTTGCCATTCCAAGTGATTTCATTTTCACCTAATTTGCCCCCATTAACTCCAGCAGTATAGGCCTGACTATAAACCAGCCTTCTGGCTAAATCATAAATATATATTCTGATATCAGAATCCTTGGTCAGAGTATAATTTATGGTGGTCTGTTCAGAGGAAGGCTTAAATGGATTAGGATAATTCATGGGGGTTCCGCTTATTACCGAAGCCGAATAAACTTTTAGCCCACTAATACTTACACTACTCACACTGCCAAGGGAATCTTTGGCCACAACAAGAATTGTATGCTCGCCTGGTGTCAAGTCATTAGCCGCTGTATAAGTAGCCATAACCTCTGCCTGGTCAAGCGCTGAAGCTTTGAGAGTAGCAGCGCTAGCTTCAACCCCATCAAAACTAACATTAATTTCTTTGATCAGGTTCCCGTCAGAGATTGCGATTTTAATTTTAGGCTGCTGACCAATAATGTCCCCTGCCTTAAGCTCCTTGCCATCTATAGTCAACGTAATCTTGGGAGAATCAATATTGACATAAACATTTGCTGAAGCGGTATAAGTTTGTGTCCCCACCGTCAGCGTAGCGGTAACAGTATAAGCCCCCTCACTAATCCCACCGGTAAAATTGCCCTGCTCATCAATTGAATTACCGTACTGCTGGCCTGTCACAAAGTAGGTGATTTTTTGGCCGGTTAAATCATAGGGCTGATCATTAATATCAACAGCCTGGGGAACAAGCCCTAGATGAGCTTGGCTGGATTTTTTATTATGACTATAGACAGTTGCCGGATAATAGATTTCTTTTAATTTTTGCTTGACAACTATCATGGCCTGAGCGCTAACTCCTAGGCTGGAAACAGTTAAAGTATAATTCCCTGCCTGCGTTTTACCGGTTGTTTTGATCAGAGAACTATTGCCCAGGCTTGAACTACAAGTAAAAATCAATCCAGAGATTTTATTATTATATTGATCATAACCAACAGCACTAAATTGTTGTGAGCCTCCAGCTTCGATAGTAACAACGGCAGGAGTAACGATAATAGTCTTAAGCGTACCAGGCTGCACAGTTAGGCTGGTTTGAGCAATCTTAGTAAGATTATTGCGACTATCAACTAGGTTTCTAGTCACATTATATGTTCCGGCCTGACTGCTGGCGGTGTAAGTAAAACTTTCCAAAGTGACCAAATTACTATATTGATCATAACCACCAGCAACAAAATTAATTTGCTGCGCCGGTAAAACAATAGGATTAAGGGGTGTAACTTCTGTAGAACTCAAAATATCCGGAACAACAGTAATCAGCTGATTAGCAAAAACGCCAGCAGCATAGCTGGCAGTAACAGTTATTTGCCCTGGGTTAATTGGAGCGATTAAAATGCCATTGGGCAATATCTTTCCCGCAGATACAGTCCATTGACATTGGTTAGAATCAACTGCCGCTGGATTACCTAGACTATCTTGACCAGCAACCGTAAAAATTAGTGTTTTCCCGGCAGCTACTTCAGTAGTACTAGAAGAAAGAGTAATTGTAGTTAAGTCTCCAGCTAAAAGGGTAACTTCTCTAGTGCCAACAATTGATCCTGAATTTGCTTCAACTCTAATTTTAGAAACCGAACCCTTGACTGCTGGAGCAGTTAGCAAACCACTACTGCTGATCGAGCCACCTGATGTTTTCCAGCTAGGAGGAACACTAACAATGTTGCCATAAAGGTCTCTTCCTGCCGCTGTAAATTGAACTTGCCCACCAACTGCAACAGATGTAGCTGCTGAAGTAACTGTTATTGAATTAAGCACAGCCGGACTTATTTGTAGTGCCGCAGTTGCAGTAGTGCTTTTACTCTTATATTCATAAGTTGCTGTCACAGTAGCCTTGCCATTTCCAACAATTGTCACTAGAACCTCACCTGAAACAATCTTCCCAACATGAGCAGGATCTAAACTCCACTGACAAGCAGCGGCAACCTCTTGCGTTGATTGATCTGAATAACTAGCCACAACTTTAAAAGTCCTGGCTGTCCCGGCAATAAGACTGGCCGAAGCCGGCACAATATTTATTGAGCTTAAAGTAGCCGGAGGAAGAATATTAAGTATCGCAGTAGCGGTCTTAGTTACAATACCAGTACCATTATAAGAATAGCTGACTTGAACAATTGGCGCTGGTGTTCCAGCTGCTTTAGCCAGCACTTCTCCGGTTGAAGTAATGCTCGCTAAAGTTGACCAAGATGGTAGTATCTGCCAGTTACAATCACTAGAGTTGCTAACATTTTTACTGGTCTGATCATTATAATAGGCAATTAAATCAAACTTCCTCTTTTCACCAATTCGCAGAGTTGTAGAACTGGCTTCTAGACTAACTGCTAGCAAATCAATTGTTACATCAACCGTAGCAATATCTTTTAAAATCCCTTTATGCGTAACTTCGACAGTACATTGCCCTGCTTTATTGGGAATAAAAGTAAATTTCCCAGCCAAGGCTTCAATAGTGCCAACTTCTGCAGGAATAACTTGCCAAGAAACTTCTGTGGTGATTAGCCTTTGGCCAATCACAGCATAGCTGCCCCAAACCTCAAAAGTCGTTGTTTTATGATTAATATCAATTTTGTTAGCTTGGGGTAAAATTGCAATGGAATTTAAACTATAAACAGGACTATAAACAGTAATACCGGTACTATTACCAGCAGAATAACCATCTGCCTCAGCAGTAACTGTAATCTGATAGGTTCCTGGTAAGGATCCAGCAGTAAATGTCCCTACCGATGTAATTGCATTAGTACCGGTAGTTTTCCAATCCTGGTTAAGAGTCTTAGTATCTATTTTATTATTCCAGACATCAAAAGCCTCAATGGTAAATTGAATTGTCCCCCCTGTTTGAGCTATTTGATTTTGAGGGATTATATTCAAACTATTTAAGTTCCCAACCCCAACTACAAAAATAGTGCTGGTAATTACTTTGGCCTGACCCAGTAACTTACTACTATAGCTAGCCTCAATTGTTCCTGTTCCAGTTGTAGTTAAGGTTACTTGTCCATTGCTTACTGATATAAACGGGGACATCGGCAGTTTCCAATCACAGAGGGTTCGGCCTGCTGTGGTAAAAGTGCCATCGGCGTAATATAACGTCGCTTCAAAGGTCGTTAATTCTCCTGCCCTAATTGTGGCTGTTGACGGAACGATACTTATCGCCGTAACTGTCGCTGTTACAGTTAAGGCTTCTATACTAACTTTACCGGCATAGTAAGCGATTACATTCCCTGTCCCGGACTTCAAGGGATTAAATTTAAACGAACTTGCTCCCTCTGTAATAACTGTCCCTATCCCATTCGTGACCTCAAATGTTACCCCGGCTTGCACCTTCCCTGGAGATGCATATTGATACACGGCCCGAACATCAAACTCATCGCCTGTACCATAAACCAGACTACTATTCAAACTTTGGATAGAGATACTTTGCACTGCATCAACTTGCACTGCTGCTGTAGTACTCACACTCGTTGTATTTAGATTCCCTGTTAAGCTAATCGTGTACTGACCAGCGGTTGCCCCTGCCTCATAGGTAACAACCCTATCGGTGCTGGTTAATGGAGTACCTCCAGCCAATGTCCAACTATGACCGACTGTACCAATATCTATCGGGTTATCCCAGGCATCTGTCGCTTCACTCGTTAACGTCAGCTTATCTCCCGACGACATCGAAGCACTGGCAGGATTAATCCTTAACTTGGCAAAGTCTCCGTGAATAATAGTTACGGCAGTTTCTGCCGTAATTTTTTCTTGACCTAAAACCTTGCTAGTGTAATTTACTTCCAACGTATCTGTTCCGGTTTGAGTTAGATAAATTTCCCCATCAACCGGATCATTCCAACCGGCTTGACCAACCAAATCCCAATCACAGAGGGTTCGGCCTGCTGTGGTAAAAGTGCCATCGGCGTAATATAACGTCGCTTCAAAGGTCGTTAATTCTCCTGCCCTAATTGTGGCTGTTGACGGAACGATACTTATCGCTGTGACTGTCGCTGTTACAGTTAAGGCTTCTATACTAACTTTACCGGCATAGTAAGCGATTACATTCCCTGTCCCGGACTTCAAGGGATTAAATTTAAACGAACTTGCTCCCTCTGTAATAACTGTCCCTATCCCATTCGTGACCTCAAATGTTACCCCGGCTTGCACCTTCCCTGGAGATGCATATTGATACACGGCCCGAACATCAAACTCATCGCCTGTACCATAAACCAGACTACTATTCAAACTTTGGATAGAGATACTTTGCACTGCATCAACTTGCACTGCTGCTGTAGTACTCACACTCGTTGTATTTAGATTCCCTGTTAAGCTAATCGTGTACTGACCAGCGGTTGCCCCTGCCTCATAGGTAACAACCCTATCGGTGCTGGTTAATGGAGTACCTCCAGCCAATGTCCAACTATGACCGACTGTACCAATATCTATCGGGTTATCCCAGGCATCTGTCGCTTCACTCGTTAACGTCAGCTTATCTCCCGACGACATCGAAGCACTGGCAGGATTAATCCTTAACTTGGCAAAGTCTCCGTGAATAATAGTTACGGCAGTTTCTGCCGTAATTTTTTCTTGACCTAAAACCTTGCTAGTGTAATTTACTTCCAACGTATCTGTTCCGGTTTGAGTTAGATAAATTTCCCCATCAACCGGATCATTCCAACCGGCTTGACCAACCAAATCCCAATCACAGAGGGTTCTGCCTGCAGAAGTACTCCCCTCTATATGATAGAGAGTTACTTCAAGGGTAGTCAGCTGGCCGGCAACAATAGTAGCAGGAGAGGGAACAATACTAATGGCAGAAACCGTAGCATCAATGGTAATAATCTCAGAAGTGACCAGACCATCAAAATAAGCTACTATCTCCGCCGAACCCTTTTTCCAGGGAATAAAATTAAAACGATCGGTTCCGGAAGAAGCTAGTTGTTCTACCGTACCACCGGCGGTTGGTTTAACTTCCCAGGTTACAGCCGTAGAAATAATCTCATTGGGTTTAAAATAATAAGACAGACGAACGTCAAAGGGATCGGCAGTTCCATACAGAGCTTGGGCAGCAAGATTCTCCAGCTTAATAAATTTGGTATCATCAATAATCATTTCCGGGCTGGCTACTTTAGAGATATAATTGCCAATTCCTATGCCTGGGGCAGTAACAGTGCTTTCCTGGGTATAAAATCCGGTTTGTCCGGCAGTAAAAAAAATATCTTTGGTCGTAGCAGTGGCAGGACTCCCTCCAGCAAACTGCCAATTATAGCTGACGTTGGCCGGGTTAATTTTATTATCATTAAGATCATAACCTTCCACGGTTAAATTAACTGTTTCCCCAACCATGAGGTATAATGAACCTCCCGGTTCAACAATAACATGATCAAGAAGGTTGGGCTCAACAGTCACAGTGGCTGTATCAACCTTGGTGATTTGCTTAAAAGTATAATAAGCTTTTAGTTTTATGACTCCAACCTTGTTAGCGCTGATCTCCCCTGAACTTGTAACGGTAACAACATTACTGCCAACAATAGGGATTACTTCAAAAGTACAGTAATCATTTATTGGCGGGGCATGTTTACTTTTATTGCCGACCTCTGCAGTAGAGTTGTCATTATAAGTAGCAACAACATTAAATTTTTTGGTTTGGCCTGAGATAATTTCCGCGGTAGCAGGAATTAAGCTGATAGATTGTAATTTTATGGGCAAGACCTCAACCGGAACTGTTTGCGAACGCAAAATCTTATTAGGATTGCCGCTTGTATAACTAGCCTTAACATAGCCTGATCCAGCAGCTTCAGCAGTAAAAACCCCGGTCGCCCCAATAGTGCCAACTCCCCCCAAAGCTTCCCATGTTACCAATGATGTAACCACTTCCGTTGTAGAGTATGACGAAGCCGGAGCCGGGGGATAAACCCAGTAGCTAGCCACGGCCTCGAGGCTAATTGACTGATTAACATAAAGACTAATTGCCGGCGGCGGCGGGGTAATATCGACCGCCAGAAAATCCTTATCCAGTCTAACCGCTTTTATTCCTTTAGAAGGAACTCTAAGTCCATTCGCGAAGACTTGAACTAAGAGATAATAAAAGTCATCCTGCCCCAACAGTTGAGGACTAACCTCCTGGATTGAAGTGGCTGAACCGGGAATATTATCGATGACTAGACGATAACGTCCGTTATTGACTGAAGAACGATATATTTTATATGAACCGGCACCGGAGCCGGTCCAGCTTAAACTGGTTACCCCATTATCAAGAAGCGGGGGATTTAAAACAGGGGGGGTAACATTAGCTTTGATTTGCAGGTCAATGGATTTATGATACGGCATCACAGAGTCATCAACAGGGTAGGTTTCAAAAGTCATCAAGTCACTACCTGTATCATAAAAATAAGTGGTAAAAGAAGTAGCTGCAAGATCAAGATTGCCGGTATCAAATTGCCAGTTGCCTTGTCCGGAAGTAACGGTATAAAGATAGGCAAATTTTTCAGTAACAACATGACTTTCATCACTATTGGTAAAAGCTAAAAACCGCAAGGAAGCTTTTGCCGGTGAAGTCCCGGTAGCAGTAAAGTCAACCGGCCCAAGGAAAGATTTAGCAGTTGCTACAGCAGGAAAAAAAACTATCAGTCCTAAAACAATTAAAATTAATTTGGTTAATTTTGTCTTCATGTTTATCCGTTACTTCCTAATTCTAAACAAAAAAAGCCTGCTTGACAACAGGCTTTACCAATATATAGTGTAAGCAGATGGCTGAATAGGCAAGGCGCTCTCCTCCCCTATTATTATATCGTAGTTAGAACCTGTTTTCTTGCATCAAAAGGGGGATTAATCAACACAAATGGATAAGAAAAAGGCGGGCAACAACCCGCCTACGTCATACTCGACTAAAACCAAAAATGACTTCGGCGGGCAAACGAGCCTGTTTTACGCCATTAAGGAAAGAATAAAAGAAGTAAATGGCAGAACATCTGAATCAAGCTGTCCGCTTTGCAAGGCTTTAAAGTAATGCTCTCTCTTTTCTGCCGGTATAGTTACCCAGTAATGACCGGAACAAGCTAACAAATAGTTCATCAACAACCTGGCGCAGCGGCCATTACCATCCGGATAAGGATGGATACTCACAAAAAAATAATGGGCTAAAATTGCCCTAACAAGGTGATTGGAAATGCCGTTAATCGCAGAAATAAAAGTTTTCACCAAATCAGGGACTTTGTCAAAAGCCGGCGGCACAAAACGGCTGTTACGGATATATACTTTGACCCTGCGATAGCCAACCAGATCAAAACGGTCAAGTATATTGGCATCGACCGAAGGCTTAAAAAGCTGGAAGTAAAGTTCGTTGACCAGTTCTTCAGATAAAAGCGGACGGCCAAAATCCTGTTTAATCTGTTTTATGATAAACTCAAAAGCATTGGCATGGCCAATGATGGCCATCTTGTTTTTTATTTGTTCAATCGATTCATTAGTCTCGGGGATTTTCCCCATAATTACAGCTTCAACTTCCTCTGGTGAAATAGCATAGCCTTCAATAGTAGTGGAGTTATAAATATCATCTTGCTTATGATCAACAGCTTGTTTAATGATTTCTCTTAACTGGTGTTTGTTTACTGTCCTTTGCGGCGACCTAATTGACTCTCCGGCTAATCCAGCATAAGCCTTGATTTGTTCCTGCAAATTAGTCAACCAAGCTGGTTCCATAAAAAGGCTCCCTTTCAAACCCGATAAACAGTATAGCGCTGATAAATAGCAGCCAGGTCATTGGCCAGGTCAAGCCGGCCAACTTTTTTAGCTAAGCCGACTATTTCTTTAACAGCAACAGGTTTAGGCTGCTTGGAATACAAAACATCTAAAAAACGAGAGTCAAATTTAGTAGCTTTCAAAAAAGCCATAAAACCTGCCTGATTGCGTTGACGCACCGTTAAAAGCACCCTTTCAGGGATATCCAAATAAACTAAACTTTCCTTAAGTCGCCAGGCTTGCCTGGTTTTTTCATTAAGATTTGTATCCGGACGAATCATAATAGTTAAACCAAAAGGCAAGTTGACGGCATATTTAACATTTCTTTTTGTCCTGACCATTAGTTTATGGGGGATGCTTTCATCTCCGAGATACGAATTAAGCGCTGATTTTTTTTCAATGGACCAAGGTTCATAATTAGCCAAAACAAGTTTAATTATCTGCCAATAATTTTGGTAAACCAAACCAGCTTCAGCTTGACCTTTATTCTTTAAAAGATACAAACCGCTTTTAAGCTGAAAGAGCAAGTCTTGCCGGAGTAAAAATCTGCGGCAATATTCGTCAGGAAAATCTTTACTGCTGATAACAAAATTACCCTGTTTAACCTGCTGCTGCCAAAAATCAAAAGCCTTCTGGCGTAAGCGCGAAATCTTAGGCATAAACCACCCGCATATATTTTGGATAGACCAAACGCATATATTATGGATAAAGTATAGCAGATCAACTAAAAGGAGCAAGCAAGAAAAAACAATAACGCCTGCAAATATGGACTAAGAAAGAAAAAAAGGCGGGAAGTAACCCTCCTTCGTCCGCCTTCGGCGGGCAAGCGAGCCTGTCTTATACTAATAAAAAAGAGCGGGGCAACAACGAGCCTGTTTTTCGCTGCACCCCACCCTTTTTATTAAGCGGGCGAGTGAGTCCTGCCTGTCCGCCGAAGCCGCGACGAGCCTGTTTTTCGCCGAAACATTCGACGGGCGTAGGCGGATTTTTCGCTGCGCCCGCCAATTTTTAAAAAATTATTTTAAGCCGACTGCTTTTCTGGCTTGGATTAAAGGCTCTCGCCACTGCACCAACTTTGGCTGACCATCAGGACCAACATATTGAATTAAGCCGTTGTCCCAAATCCAATCAAGAACCTCTTGCGAAGGCAAATAATAGCCATAAGAATGACTCGGTGTTTTAGTTGGGGCGCTTCCTCGTTTGCTGCGATCTTGCTGTTTTTGTTCTTGATCAACCAGGTATCTTTCATCTTCAGGTAATAGAGCATAAGCAGCAATAGCTCTTAAACGAGTAAAGTCTTTTGGTAAGTCAGCCTTGATTCCACCTGATTTCATATAGATATTAATTTGGTCTAACATTGGCTTATATTGCGGATCCCTTAACATGATTAACATACGCTTGGTAACAGCTGTTTTTAATTCGTCTACAACCTCTGGATTATATATATCAAGATCGCGCTTAATAACGATTTCCTTTAAAGCCTTTGTGGCTGTTTGGCCTAAAGCCAATCTAAAATGTTCTGTAGCTTGATCCAAACGCTCACGCTGATTTTTAGCAACAGGCTCAACATAAAGTTGACTACTCTCCCAAACTTGAAAAGGGAGATTAGCCAAAGGAATACTACCCATAATTCTGCCTGGTAAAGACCAAAACGGGTACTCCTGCCTAAACATAGCAGACCCTTCTACCAAACTATGTTCGACATACTCCCAAGACTGGCCATATCTTATTCTCATCCCTATTTCAGTAATTGCACCAAGCAGAGCAGGAGGCGCAGCAAACGCTAGCAATCCACCGGAAAGGGACGTTGCAGTAACTGGTACAAAAGAAATCCCGAGTCCGGCACCCAAACCAACCCCCTTAGCTAGTTTAGTATTTTCTAAACCATGATAACCAAACATTGAACCAAAGAGGGCAAAACCTCCCCCAACAACCCCCTCAGCACCAAAACCAGCCAAAGCTGTCAGTCCAGGACGAACAAACAAAGTTCTGCCCACGCCTCTAAGTCCAGCACTTGTTAAAGCGGTGAGTAAGTCTGCAGTTTGAACGCCTCTGGCAAGCCTACCCATATTTTGGGCTGCAACTGTTAAAACCTGACCACCATAAATGGTAATTGCTTCTGTGGCTATTTGAGGAAGCTTTAATTCATTACACCATTCGGTTAATTTCATACTGCCATAAAGACCAACGAAGAGACCAATAAAGGTCCCTCCACGAAGTCTGCGATGGTAACAATCACTGGCCCAGCGCCTGATCTGTCCAGCTTCTTGCCCACTAAGGCCATGATTGGCAACATGGGTCTGCCATTGAGAACGTGACATATTATGAATACTAGCTGCCAGATTAAAGCCAGATTGGTGCATAGGATTACCAATCCTATTAATATTGCTAACTACTATCTCGGCTCTGGCACGTTCAACACCAGCAGCAACCATATCCTCAACTAACACAGTTGCACCGGGTAAACGATCAAGATTACGAGTAATATTTTGTAAATGATGATTTAAGCGGGCCTGACGTCTAGCATATGGGCCTTGGCTTGGATTTTTCTGTGAACCTATTAAACGTTCCCGAACCAAAGTTTGCTCTACATCGGTAAGCCCCCCCACAGGTTGTTGATTAACAATTCTAGCGGCCTGATAACCATTAATTATCACAGGTCCACTAGCTAAATGAATGGTAATACTGTCAAAATAACCCCTGCCTCGAGCTAAAGCGCCTAAGATTGCGTCAGCAGCTTGACGATTAGCACGTCTGGTCACCCTATTGCCTTGAGCTGTGCGAGAATTAGCGCCAATTGACCATGATTGTGGTAACCTGGCGGCTAGATTAATAATGCGATCAGCCAACTGTCGTCTCAGCCAATTAACCCCTAGACCCGGATAATCAATGGCTCTTCTAAGCTGTTGTCCCCTGCGTGTAACTCTTTCTCCGGTCGTTTCACCGCGTAATTGCTCACCATTACCAAATTCACCTAGATTAGTAATGCGACCAGCCAACCGTCGTCTCAGCCGATCAATGGCTCTTCTAAGCCGTTGTCCCCTGCGTGTAACTCTTTCTCCGGTCGTTTCACCGTGTAATTGCTCACCATTACCATCACCTGTACTTTGGATTCTAACCCCTGGCGCTAATTGATCTATCCTCCCAAAAAAGAAACCCTTGACAGCCTTACCGGCTCGATAAAAAGTGTTGCTACGTGTTGGTGCTGCCGCTAAAATCACATTCTTTGCCACTCGAAAACCAGTGCCATGACTCCAGTTATGTCTAAGATGCTGCCAGGCTGTTGCCGCGGATCTATAACTAATGTTTCTTTCAGCTAGGTCTTCTGTTTTATCAGCGAGGTGCTCCATAGCTGCTTGGAATTGGAGTGGTTTAAGGACACGATACATAAACCCACGGACACGAATCAGCCTGCCACCACTAGGACCATTTATCAAAGCATTTGCACCACTTCTCAGTCTGCTAACAGCTGTTCTCCCGACCCTACTACGAGCCAGAACAATCGTACCATTCTGGACAAGTTCACTAAACACTGCTGTTTGACTTCTGGCAAAGCTCAGTGTAGCCATTAGGCTAGCAGCAAAAGTTTCATAGTCGCCATTTTCCAAAGCATCAAGAGCCTGTTTTAAGAAAATCAAAGGCAAACCTTCATAAACCAAGAAAGCACCACCAATATGGCCTAAGGCCTTAAAGAGGGTTTGCACATGCTCAACTAAAACCTTTTTCATGTTCTCCCTTAAGAGAGGATCTTTTAAAGTGAGCATATGTTCTAAAGTAGCCAATATCTTTGGCACACTCCCCCACAGATCAACATAACCTAAGGCGATACCCTTGGGCATTAAAATCCTTAAATTAATCAGGTGTCTAACAAGACTGGGCAGTGTTCGCTCAAAAAAACTGAGCGAAACCGGATCAAGGGTCCCACTTTGCAGGTCTTCATTAAGCCTGATTAAAGTTCTTTGAATCTTGGCCCAGGCATCAGAAGCGTTATTGTCACGATCAAAAGGATTAAGGGCGGAAGAATTATCTGTGCCCCCCACAAAAGCATACTTTAGATTACTGACTGTTTCATGGGAACCCAGTGCAGCATTCCAAGCCCTGGCATACCAAGCAGGGGTAGTACCAGCTGCCGGCTTATTAACATCGGCCAAATTAGGGGTTACAACTACAAAAGTATGTTGCTGGTCATCTTTAAAGCGATAAGTTAGATCAGCCCATTTATCTTGAGCCCTAAAGCCCATTAACTCATCGCGCTCAAGGTCATGTCTTTGTTTGGAGGTATTAATTGCCCCAATAATCTGACCGGCATCTTGCACAACACCGGCAAAAAAGAATTCATCACCCTGGCTGCTTGGACTGTATTTATTAGCACTAAATAATTTAAAGTCTTTAACATCATAAAAACTTTCAAGACGTTTATGGAAATATTTTTTGGTAATCCTAGCACTAGTAGCCTTATTAGGATTTTTCCAGGCGTGAACCAAGGCTTCATGGTAATCTTTAGGGATAATCTTGGCGACTTTTTCCCAGGCAGCAACAACTCCTGCTTCTAGGGCTGGTCGATTAGCCTCATCACTAATAAAAGCAGTGGCTTGTTTTCTGACCGCAGGACTTAACCCTTCAACAGACTTAAGGAAGCCAATTACTTGAGAGGTACGCCATTTTTCTTTCATTATCGATAACCAGGGCTCTTGAAACATGTCATGTCTAGAAGACTTAAGAAGATCAGTTTTGTATTTACCACTCTTAACCGCATTAAAGAACCCACCTGTCCAACCATTGTTTTGACCAGTTAGGGTCATGATTTTGTCACGAACAAAATCATTAGCTAAAACAGCCGGCACAATAGTATCTTGGAGGGCTTTATTGTAGAAGAAGCGAACATCATGACCATCAACTTTATTTAAAGCAAACTTATCCTTTTTAGAGTTACCAAGTTTCTTGGCTAAATAAACTTGACCCTCCTGGGTATAGGCGTTGGTCATAATAATCTGCCCGGTTTGATCCATAACCGGCTTTTGATTGGCAGACATTGACCAGGCAGTTACAGCATTGTAGCCCACCCAATAATGGGGGTTTTGGGTATATTGGACCAAACGATCAAGATCATCAGCCCCAACACGACCATCACCAAAACCTGTTAAGCCCAGAAAGTTTAAGCCTTCTCTAACCACATCCGGGGTAAACTGAGCCATGCTGCTTTGAGATGCTCCAACAACTGTAGGAATAATTGAAAACCAGTTAACCTCTTGGCTCCTAAACATGGTAGTGAGCAATTTACTAAGCATCTGTTTGGCCAAGAAGACATCATCGGTATCCCCCACCGTAACAATCAAATTCCTTAAATTAATTGAACCACCCTCTTTGGCAAAGAAACCATCCAGAAACTCAAACATATCCCCCTGAAAGGTTTCGCCGGTTTTCCACTGAAACTTATTCTCATCTTGAGTAAAAACCTTACTAATTCCTCTAGCCAAACCCGCCTTCCAGTCATTACCAAAATGCATTTGAAATTTCTTCTTTAGGGCGGACCAGCTTTCGGCATTAAGCCTAAAGTTGGCAATATAGGCCATTAAGCGGCCGCGCTGGCCAACCAATTTTGACCTGGTTTCAAAAGCCTGAAACAACGGAGAGGATTTTAAGCTGCCCAGCAATTTGAGGGTAGCTGCCAGCTCAGTCCTCATTTGATTAGCCAAGAGTTTTTGTCCATTGAAACTAAAATCGAATTTCGGTTGCGGCCCAAGATAAGCCTGTAAATTAGCAACGCTGGCTTGCAAACTGCCCAAACCCAGGGCAAGTTGATCAGCACTTTCCATCCCCTGATCTAGAGATTGAAGAAGACTTTCAATTTGCCCGGCTACAGAAACAAAATAGGTGGACCGAGTATCTTTGAAGGCAAAGTCAGGATCGGGATGACGCCAGTCTACGTTGGCAATAAATTCATTATAGTTAACGATCATTTGGTAAATTTTCAAGCGTAAAAAATGCAACCTTAATTGTAAATACTGGCTATGGAAAGCCTTGAGTTGTAATTTGGATTCGGGTCCTAAAATTGCGTTGGCAAGGGCATCGACAGTTTTATTATGTTGTAATAGTTCCGCTAAAACTTGCTGATGGGATTTTTTCTTGCCGGTAGCGGCTAAATTGTCGAGATCCTCTTCTATTTTTGCCATATCATTCCGATATGACAGGGCATCTTTTTGCTCAGGCTTACCTGCAAAGGCTAGGTGTTGCTCAATTGTGGTAGTTTCTTGATCGATCCCTTTATTGTAACCATGCAATTCTGGGCGTAAAGTTTCATCAAGGGCTAAGGCAAACTCATAGTTTTGTGAATCTTCTAAACCGGTTACCACATTGCTGATAGCTGAAGGGGGATCAAGGGCTTCCCAACCGGCCTTCCACATGTGCCCAAGTGTTGACATATATAAACTTAATCCGGGAATCCCATAAAACTTGTCATGTTCTTCCGGCTTAAAGGTATCGGCTAAAACCTGAAGCTGCAGATGCATGCGCCTTAAAAGGGAGAGACTCTGATCATAAGTTTTAGCAAATTCCTTCCATTCCAGTTCGAAGGCAGCCCGATCATTAAAACCCTTCTTTAAAACAGTAAATACACCAGCGCGCTCTTGGTCGGTCAGTTTAAGATCCAGTTTAAAATTTTCCCACTTACCATCAAAAGCGGCCAAAAACAAACCCTGCTCATCAACATAGCCGGCCCTGATTAAGCTGGTCCAAATTGCTTGCTGATTGGCTCCAAACTGAGAGATTGCTACCCTGGCCATACGATTGGTAGGTATTTGTTCTAAAAATCTATTTTTCAAGCCCTCTGCTTTAAGACCGCTTAAACGAAAGTCCGGGAGATAGATTTGATAACGATCAAAATAATCGGCTAACTGCAACAAAGTTTGTTGCTGATCACCACGCATGCCCCCTTTGCGTCTGAGCTGGAAAATCCTTTTATTCTCGGCACAACCTAGCAAGCGTAGCCCCATGGCAGCCCCAATTTCTTCCAGGGCTCCAGCCAGATATTTTTTCTCGTCCGAATCAAGTTCATTCTCAGTTCCTGGGAATTGCCCCTTACTTCTAGCTTCAGCTTTAGCCATGAAAGCATAATAAAGTGATTCTAATTGACTTAGCAAACCCCCTTCTCCCCCCCAACCTACTAGACGTAAGCGCTCTTGTTCGGTAAAGCGGGCGTCAGGACGTAAAATACGCAGAAGCAACTCGCGATCATTTTGGTTTTCAACAACATACTGACCTAAGCCTTGTTGCAACTCAACAAACTTCTTAAAGGCATCTCGTTGCCATTGATCAAAAGCTGAAAAAGCGCCATTTTCAATAGTATAATATTTACCCTGGCTAAAAAATTCAACTAGCCCTTTTAGACCAGTGCCTCCAAAAAGGTTTGATAATTTTTTATCAGCCAACAAAGTTGAAATTGGGGCATCTGTATCAACATGGCCTTCCACCATAAAGCTAAAAGCAGCTAGAGGAGCCATTTTCATCAAATTAGCAATGCCGTGAGCCCGGTGATCACCATTTAAATGAGCAAATTTTTCAATTGGGAAAGCTGCAGTTTGATCAAAAGGGTTAACCCGTTGAAAATAGTAACCATCACCGGTCACACTACTCATTATTAAGTAATAGGCGTTTTGGGGATCTTTAGGGGCTGCCAGTCTAGTTAGATCCGCTGGTTCAAATTGTGCGACAATACTACTATAGGGAACTGCAGCAGTACGAATACTCTTAGCCCCAGCTCGATAAGCTAAACGATAAACTACTGAAGGCCCGATATGCCTGACCCCCTTAACACTTAAACGTGGGTGACTGATAGTAAAATGTTTAGCTAATTGCTCCTGAGCCCATTCCCCAATTTGAAACTCGGCCTGGGCATGAGTCCCATCATACTTATTTAACAAACCTAACGATTTTCTGAAAATTGCCCTGGCAGCAGGATTTTCATACTTATCTAAAAGTTGCTGCATCTTTTTAGCCAGGACCACAAAGTCAATTTGTCTATCGGGATGAACTAAGTTGTGGGTTTGAACCGCAGAATACAAACTTACAGCCAGGTTATTTACTGACGAACCCAACTGTTTCATTTTTGGAGATGTCAAATCATTACTAGGACACTCCCTGCTAATTTTTTGCTCATAGATTCCAGTATTTATTGATTTCCCGGTCATATCATACATTACTTGATTGACCATGCCGCCACGACTCTCAATAAGATTATGTTCATAAAGAGCCTTGGCATAGGCAGCGCTGGCATGATGATCACCATCAAAAACAGCTAAGAACTTTCTTATAACCAAGGCCGGATCAATTTCAGTTCTTCTCTTCATTGTGCGATCAAGGTAACTGATTACAATCATGCGCAATTCAGGAACTTTTTGAATATCAGGGTCTTTATCCAAAAATTCACTGACCGCCAAAGCTGTATCAACCGTTGCCCCAACCTTGCTCTCATCCAAAACAGGCTCAACACCTAAATCGGAAAACTCTGCTTGCCGTTCCCCGGCACTTTGCACTTTTTGTTGCACGTATTTTATATCAGCAGAAACGATTGCCTGCTTTAAAAAGTCATAAATATGTTGTTTCTCTTGGGTGGTTAGTGTCAAGAGTGGGATTTGGAAAGTATTTTCAAACTGGGCTCTGTCTCCGGTGAATTTATTGCCGGCCCGATAAATACCAGATTTATCAAGAACGATAAGACCTTGTTTTAAAAGGGTATCCCAAATCTTTTTCCCTCTAACCCCCGGAAAGCTCTGGGCAAAACCGGCATTATCAACACTGCCAAAATAAGGAAAATCAATTTCTGGATATTGAGCCCTTAAAGCGTGCAGATCAACCAAATGGTTGTAAATTTTAGCTCTGACCTCAAGACTGTTGGTGGCCTTGTAATAACGAGCTAAGGTTTGAAAAAGAGCGGTATAGGCATCCCTTACCGCAGTTTTATATTTTGCTAACTTCTTGGCATCATCAGGGTTTTTGTAGCGCTCAATCTTCTGAGTCAAAACAACCATTTCCGTTTCAAGCAGGTCATCTTGCCCTTTGCCTAAACCAAGGAAGCGGCTATATGCGCTGACTTCTTGTTCCTCACAATCAGCAATCACATCCCTGGCTAAAGCCCTTAAATCTTTAGCGCTTTGTGATTCAAGTTCTGGCGCATCTGTTTTAGGAATGCCATCAAGATAGTTTTGGGCTTGATCTTTAAGCTCTATAATTTGACCAAGATAGCGATTGGTTTCTTGGAAACGTAACGTTTCCATCAACGGCCCGCCTGAAGCCCTTTTAAACAAACCAGTAACAATAGCTTGCTGTGTTAGTAAAGCTTTGTGCTTAGCTGCTAAGAGGATGTTAACCGAATCCATATTAAAAGTAGCAATATTTAAGTCGGAACCCAATAAGCCTAAAAAGGCTTCCGCAGTATCGGTATCGAAACTACCATAAGTTACTTTTCCCGGGCTATAGCCGGTACCGCCAGCTACCAACGAAATCTGATAATAGGTAATCAGCATTTTAGAAAGATCATCCCGGGAGGTAACGTTAGTCTCTACATTTTGTTCCACAAAACTAGCAAAGGTCGTTTTGGTATAGCGCGCAACTTGGGAAGTATTGCCCCCTGAAGTTAGCAATAAAGTAAAGCCTTCTGTCTTTTGTCCGGTTTGCTCATCTTTATAATCATGAAGATGAAAACCAAGGCTGCCATCTTTTAAACCGTTAAGCAGGGCTTCTACCAGCCGATCAGTATAAGCACTTTGCCCATAAAACTTGGTCACAGCCTGCTGCATAGCTGTTCTCATGGCAAAAGTAACTTTTATCTCCTTAACATTATCAGGGGGCAGGGTTCCTTCTGGCAAAGGGTTGCGGCCAATACCTGATTTGCGATCCAGCTCTAATCTGATTAGCAAGCGCAGTTCGGGTTGACAAAGCACTTTCTGAGCAGTGGCCTTAGAAATCTCTGTGGAACCACTACTCATACCAGCATATTTATTAACCACTGCCACAACATCAGCCGGATTAAGCTTAAGGGGGATATTGCCATCATAAAGACGTGTCATGATATCAAGGGTTCCCACTATGCCACCCTTCCAATTCTTAAGCACTTCCAGATCCTTGGAATCTGCATAACAAGAATTTTGATCCTGCTTGCATACTGGCGCATGGTTGGTAGGGTTAAAGTTAATCGGCAGGTTATCATCTGTAGTATAAAATTGAGGATCTTCAAGTTGTTCGAAGCCCAACTTTGACCCACAATATTGGGCTGGGGTTATTTTTGAGCTGCCAGTGCCGGTAATACCATTTGGGGGATTCACTCTGATCCTCCTTTCTTATGACTAGAAACAAAAAAACTTGTTTCGAGGAATTTCGAAACAAGCCTGTTATAAAGCTGACTATTCCCAAAATCCAAACAGGCATGAACCATGGGTGTGCTTCTACTATATATATCGGATTAACTGGCAGAAATCTTGCATGAAAATGGAGATTTATAAGCTGTTTTTACAATAAAAATTACTAAGTCTTTTTTTCAACAAGGGCAACTGCCAAAGCATCAAGAGCTGCTTTTGCATATGAGGGATTATAAGTAGAAGCTTCAACCGCAGCCTCAGCAGTCTTAGTTTTCGCTCTAATATCTGGCAGTCCATCTTTCTTTCTCGTTCGAGCAAGAGCCATTAAATTTCTCAATTGTATGCGAGCTTGTATTGGCGTTAGGTTAACCGAAGGAGGAGGAGAACCCCCGGCTGCTGTCCTTTGCTGTTCCAGTTTTTTAATTTCACGACCAAGTTCATCAAGTTTTGGTTGTATTTCTTTGACCGATTTCCCGGCCCTAATCATCTCAATAATCCCTTCTAACTGCTTCCCTGGCCCAGAGGTTTTATCGTTATATACAGGGGGGAAAGATTTCAATCTCTTTTCATAATTATTTTTTCTATCTTCTACCCTTTGCTTCGGAGTACGAGGTGAGCCATGATCTTCCGTTTTTCTCTCCATTAAGCCCAGGCCTTCTAACCGCTCCCTTGAGTCTGCATTTAGAGGAAATATCTTGCTGGGCTGCACTTTCATTACCGAATAGAAATGACGGAAAGTAGTCACAGTAAAATTATCCTTAATAATTTGTGGTAAGGGATGTCCCGTTTCTGGATCCATATTAGGAACAGTCGGTGACCCTTGGCCTTGACTATGCATAGGTACAATTGGTAATTGTTTTAATAAAGCAAGAGCAACATCCTTATAAAAACTGTAATTTTTTGGAAAAGTACCAGAAGTAAAGGAACCACCTTGCGTATTGCTCAAGTAGTTGCTGACAAGCGGTGTTACCATAGCCGCAAACATATGTAGAGCCTTTTTTTGCATATGCCGGGCAATATCAGGCGGGATATCAATTGGTGGGTTGGCTGTGCGAGCATATTTTAAAGCCAGGAAAGTTTCGCGCAGACGAACTGCCGCTTCCTTCTGGTCATCATAATTACCAGTTTCTTTTGCCCTGATATCTCCTCTTTCATATAAACAACGCGCTAAGGCAAAGTTAGCGTAAATCCTTGTTTCCCTGGAATAATTCCCGCCTTGATTATTGGCAATTTTTCTCAGGGTATCTACCGCAGCAGTTAATGCCGCTTCCTGGTTTTGATTAGCAACGTTTTTCAGAACCCAACCACCAACAGTTCTACCATCCTGTAAGGTAGTGGTATTAAAAGTAAAGGCTCCCCGAAGAGCAGTTCTAACTGCGTCAGGGATTGCAGTTCTACGTCTTACCAGAGCCTTATAATCATCAATTCTCACCCGGCCCCAAGCCTTCTTTTGACTATCGGTTCCATTAGCTTCTGCAACAAAATCATCGTCCGGTAAATAAGCCAGCATCTCTTTGGCTAACTCGATCATGTGGGGTCGACCGTCAGATAAACAATCGTCAATCAGCTGTTTGGCATAAACATCGCGATTAGGAATATCAATGGTTTTATCTCTTATCAATTCAGCCGTCTGCCAATAGACACCAGCATCTTTCATAGCTTTAAACACAGCAGCAACATTGCCATCCTTGGCCTGAGCTTTATCCGTAGTATTAGGGTTATCCAATTTGACAGCGACAAGCAAGGCTAACCTGTAGTTCCCTGCCCTGTAATGGGCTTCATGGACAATCCTCAAAACATCAGGACTATCAGCCAAGTTATAAGATCGACTATTTAATAGGGCCGTATATGTATCAAAAAATTCTTTTGGGTTCGTGTCAATATGAACCAAGGCTTGTTTTAGCTCCCTGATGTCCTTTTGTAAACCATATTTACTCGACGAATCGTAAGTTGAAATAGCCGGTTTAGTTCGGCTAGCCTCCTCTGCCGCCAGCATCTCAGGTAAAAGATTGTCAACCTTAGAATGACTTCTTAGCAAAGCCTCAAGTTTTTCCGAACCAAGCCGCCAGCCATCAATGACTTTGCTGTCAAGCAAGGCGGCATTAGCATATTGCCAGCCGGTTAACTTGCCATCATTACTTTCCCAAGCCTTAACAGCAGCAGCTTTAACTGCAGGAGAGTGAAAATGCTGTTCAGCAAAAGCCTCAACATCAGCTTTAGTTTTAAAATCAGCCTTCTCGGCCAGGGTCGTAATACTATCATGTACAGTCGCCAGTTCAGTAAATTGGCCATTGGAAAAAGTATGTTGCGCCACACTGGTCATCCGCCGATAGTCAGCTAGCGCCGCATCAAATCTGGCCTGGCCCTGCCGGCCCTTGTGCACAATATTACCCCAGGCCGTCATACTAGCCTTGGCTTCAGCAATGTTATTGTCGCCACTCAATGAACCGGAAATAATGCCATCTGCTTTGTGAGCCCCGGTACCCCGATCAAGACTTTTAGCAAAGACTTGATTTTCAAACTCATGAACTTCAGCCACCCCATCACCATCATCCTCCCATCCAGCTTTCAGCAAGAAGTCTATCTCTTCTCTAGTATAATTAATTAAAAAACTGGTGCTAACAGGATCAAGCTCAGTAGCCACTTCCTTTTTATCCTGAATGGCTTTCTTATGAGCAGCGATAAGTTTTTCTGCTTTATCAATACTTGTGTTTAAACTAGAACCACCTAATTTAGTTCGTTTAGCCTGAGCTAAGGTTGCCTCTAGCGCAGTAATTATCTGTGGCTTATTATCAACATATCTACTATCATTATAAAAGTTAATATATGTGTCTAAATCATAACTTTGTATCGTCTGGCTATGTTGCCCAACCCGAGCAATGTTCACCTCTGCAGTTATGACAGCCGAATCAACTTTTCTGAGCTGCCTTATACCTTTGCGGTCAGATTCAGTTTGGCTTTTTACATCTCTGACTAAAGAGGTAAGATTAATACGAATTGGCCCTTTATCTTTAAGATCGAGAGAGCTTAATTGTCTTAAAACTGCAAATAAATAGCTTGGTCCTTGTGGCTTTCCGCTAACTGAAAGGTCTTGTCCGGATAAAAGAATCTGGCGGATATTTTTTTGAGGGGTTTCCCAATTTCCATTGCGATAGACATAGGCTTTAACTAAGTATTTTTGCGGGCCAGTTGCAGGTGAATTAGGATCTTTTTCCGCTACAAATTTATAGTTGGCTTTGCCAGCAGCCTCTAAGACCTCATAATCAATAGTGGCCTCCTGATTTAATTCGAAGACACTATCCAAGTATCCCAGAGTGTCAGCAAGAACTTTATTGCTTGCATCCATGGGAAGAGCAAATTTTACATTACCCGTATCACCGATATAAGTCATTTAAATTTTTCCTCCGTCAATAAAAAAAGCTTGTCCGTTTACAAACGACAAGCCTGTTTTGTCTTGCGAGCTCAATATCCATATATTCAAACAGGCATGAATCATGGTCTTCCTCTACTTATATATCGTATCAACTTGCATAAAACTTGCATGGAATTTGAAAATTGTTAAAAATGGTAAAGGGGGAGTATTAACCCACGGCAGCAAATGGGTCAGCAAACGAAGCTAGTGGCTGTTGGGGATCGGATGATTGCACCAAAACCCTTTGTGTATGATCTGCAAATTGTTCTGCCAACCTGGCTAGCCCAAGCATAAAAGATAAGCTGGCATGATCTACAGCCATTCCTGGATTACTTGAGAATGGAACAAAATAGTCATCATGTACTTCTCTAGCCCTAGGAAACATATTTTCAAAAATAGCGCTAATTCTCATCGAAGAAGCAACGTTGTTCATCGCAAAACCAATCGCTTCGTTTCTATCTCCCATAAAATCAGACCAAAGTTGGCCCGCCAATTCTATTACTGTTACAGGTTGATTAACAATATCAATCCCGTCTTGAGACAAAATTACATCCAATTCACTGGCTTTTTCTCTTGGCAGAAGAGGCAAAAGTTCATTTTTACAGGCTATGAGATGATGTGGTTTAATCTGGTTTTCCGCAAGGGAGGCAAGTAAAAGTTTTCTAGCTCCCTCTAAAGTTTCATTAGCTTGTGCAATCAGATTTAATGCCTTCTTTGTTTCTGGAGAGACCTCACATTGACTAATCAGCTTTTGTGCTCCAGGTATAAAGGCAAACTTGTCTCCAATAGTATTTTCAAACAAAAAGGTAACAGTTCCCAATTCATCATCCGGAATACTTGAACGCGGGACAAACCGTTGAAGATTACAGTTATCAATGTGCTCCACTGTTACCTCGTCCTTTAAGACAAGTTTTTCTGCTTTGTTGTTTACAAAAAGATGTCGCACAGCAGATAAAGCAGGACCTAAAGCTGTTCTGTTAATTGCAGCATTGGTTAAACCATGTTTTGCCTTTAGCAATGCTTGGGCTGCACCAATTTCTGCTGTGTCTGCTGATTTCTGAAAATCTTGCCAAAATATTTCCACGTCCTTTAGCCTACTCCATGAATAGATCGGTTCAATGGTTACTGGGGGAACTTGGGAAACAGCCGTGGCAGACAAGGAAACGACTTCCCCTCCTGCCGCTATTAATTCATCATAATAATCACATAAAATAATCCCTGCATTTACAGACTCGCTTGCCGCTAGCTTTTCTCTTATCCTGATAAAAACATTATTAAATAAGGGAAAATTACCCGGAGCATTAATATCTATTCTCATCTGTCGCGCTGCGTCTGCTACTTCATTATATTTGGTTGATTGACTCCAGGAAGCAGAAACGGTAGCCAAAGCTTGCTCAAAAGTTTCTTTGAGAGGGGTGCTACTGCGCCTTGGGTCTATCTCCAAGCGTCTCTGGATTTCAGCATAAAGAGGCGTGTCTGGTTGTAAATCAATCTTAAATCTTTTGGCATACCTGACAAAATTAGGCGTTCTGCCGTTAATAAGCGCTCTGGTTTCAGCAGTCACAGCTTGTCCGCTCTGGGCTGAAAGACTTTTTCTGATAGACAACTCTCTCCGGTGCAATTCCAGCAGTTTTCTGCCGGTCAGGCTTGCCGCTAATTCAGTTTTTATCTCGTTTAAGTTCGCGTCAGCAAGGCTTGTTTGATCGGCTAAAAGCGCCGCAAATTGTCCGGCCGCATCATCGGCTGCCATTGCTCTTTCGGCGTCTGTTTTATCACAATGATTTGCAGCCATATACCAGCCAATAAAAAGCTGCTCTATTTTCGCTTTTAGGGCTGAAGATTGGTCCATACACGCTTCGGTAAAAGTTCGGGAAATTTCTGCTTGAAGATCAGCAACTGATGCGTCCGCTTCAACATATAACACATCACTAAGTTTAATTTGAGCACCTCTAGGCCCAGGAACCTTTACAGTCATCATCCAAAAAGGTCTAAGACTACTAATCATTCGTGGGACACCGTTTTTACCTCCAACTAAAGAATAATATCCGTCTGGACCGGTATAAGAAGCTTGAGCATAAGGCCCAACAGGTTTTCTATCAACAGGAGCAGTAGAACCCGCCACAGGCTTGGCTGGAATATTTTGGGGTTCTTCCGGTCCTCCCTGATCCCCCGGACCTGCAGTGAATTTACAGCTTGGTTCTTCAGCTCTTGCAGGAACAATTCTTAAACGAGCAGCCAAAGCATCTGCGCTTTCTGATGGCTGGGCCAATAATTCAGCTAAATCTAAGTCGTCTGATCTTGGAGCAGCTGCTCCAGCTGTTCTTTTAGGCTTTGTTAACTTAATAACCGGGTTATCAAGTGGCTGAGCAAATAATTCGGCCAAAGCAGCATCAAGATTTTCCCCTATTTCTGCTGGAGAAGCTTCTGCGGCTAGCTCAGCTGGTGCTTCTGCTTGCGGCCTTTCTGCCAGAGCCTTAAGTCGATTGGCCCAGAACGTTCCTACTTGCCTCATTGCAGTAACTTCTTCTTGAACCCCTGTTCTAATCACCATAATTTCTTGGGCAATATCCAACTCTGCTAAGGCAGGTATTTGTTGAAAAAGTTCTGGGAATTTATTTAGGATCTGCTCAGGAGTAATGGCTTTAATATTAATTTTAGCTTTTTGTAAAACAGTAAGCATAGCAGTCCGCTCCTCTGCCCTGCCTTCTTCAGCCAAAAAAGAGTTCCAAATATCAGCAACGTCCTGTTCAGCCTGATCCACCTTGCCCTGTATGGCTTGATTCTGTTGACTTATTCCTGCTCTAATTAAATACTCAAAATTAGCCTTCAATTTCACTGAAACATCTAAAGTGGGAAAATCTTTTTGCAACAAAGGTAAAACTTCAAGGAGCAAAAGAGCACCATCATTAATCGCCTGCCCATCTAGTTGCAGTTGATCTGCTAGTTTGGTATTAACAGCTGCTTTGTTTTGATCTGTTGAAGATTGAAAACGTGTCCAAATATCTTGAGCCCCTGCCAAAAGGTTATTGCAAACAGAATCATCAGTAAACAAACCTTCTAGAGAAGCCCTGTCATTCTGTGGTTCAGTTACCGGTCTAGGAGTCACACTTGGTGGTGGAGCAGTAATTGGTGGAATTCCAGAAAGTTGAGGAGTGGCTGCTCTTTTCTTTTGAAGCTGCTGCGCCTGCATGACTGCAGTTCCATACCACAAAGTGGCAAGCAACTGTTTTAATCCTCTAGATCTTTGAAGGCTGGAAACCATTTACTTCTCCTCTACATATATATCGTCACTTTTTAGTGAAAATTTCACTAAAATGACCATTTTCTAAATTACGTTTTTCCCTTAAACATAGGAATATTAAGATCTTGAGCTGTAATCTTAGCTTCTTCCCTTAAACGCACAATTAATTTAACTAATTGTTTTTGTCTCATATCGGCCCGAGGATTTGATCCGGCTTTTAAAACTGCTGTCACAGCTTTAAGCTCTTCCATAGCCACATCATGCATACGAATATCAATCTTTTCTATCAACAGATTAATATCACTTTCTCCTAATGGCGCTCCAAGTCTCTCCAGGTTAGCGAGGATACTCTTTTTGCGCGTGTCAAGCAGTTTGACTACAGGACCGGAAAAATCATAAAGAGTCGCTCGTTCAGCCAAAACTTCCTCAAGCATTTCCATAAACCTGGCTATCGCCACATCTTTACCTTCCCTCTCAATCTTTTTAAAATCTTCGATAGCATAACCCAGCTTAATCAAACCGTTTTTGAGCTTTTTCATTTTAAAAGCGGTTTGCAGAGCAGTAAGAAAATCACCTTTAATGGCCCGCTGCATATAAATGGCCCTCAGCTGGTTACAAAAAAGATCCTTTTCTTCTTCGGCCGAAAATTGATGTTGGGATCTCTTTTGTTGATCGCGATTATCTGCCCCTGCCGCCAAAGCACTGTTATTAGGAGCAGGAATATTAATCAAATTGAGGCCCAAATCATCCTTAAGGCCTTCCCAAAAAGCCATAAACCCTGCTTCATCAAAATCAACCCTTTTGCCAATATTAACAACTTCCTGCAAATCATCGGTCTTATCATCTGTACGCAAGGCCAAATTAATAAATTTCTTGGTCACCTCTTCTTTCACGAATTCCCTAATTTCCGCCTTGGTCTGCTCCACCATCTCCCTTAAGGCCTCTTCAAAGCCGGCCTTATAGTTGCCAAAGTCTTCCCCACCCAAGCGGTGATTGTCTGAGGTTGATTCTAATAATTGGTCAATTTGCCTATCGGCAATAATATATTTCAGACTCTTTTCCTTAGCTGTTAAGGTACGCTTAATAAAACTCTCTTTTAGTTGCTCCATAATTTCACCCCGAATGGAGTTCTTAACGTTAGTTTTTAAAGAGAGCAAATCCTTATGACTAAAGCCTTTACTACGCAACTCCCCTTCCAATTTTTCGATCTTCTTTTTCAACTCCGTCGAAGGGGTGACTAAAAACTTGCTGTAGACCTCAATATACTCTCGAGTTAACTCATGAGTCTCGGCCGGCAGGTTCTGGCGAAAGGCATCCTGATTACCATTCTTCTGTTGTTTATCTCTGGGTTTGGTTTTTTGAATAAAATAATTAGAGTTACTGATTTCTACTTGATCTTCTTTATTCTCCGCAGACTTGAACATTTGATCATATTCACTTTGAAGCTTCCGGTTAACCTTGGCTGTCATTTTATTGGGAGATAGTTGAATGCCAGCCTCGGCCATTGTTTGCACTAACCCCCGCAAAACCTTAACCCCAATCTCGCCACGTTTTCCCTCTTTGATATCAGAGACCACTGAGGTTTCAGGCAAGTCTGAAGAACCTTTTTTATCTTTAACCTTAGCATCGTCAAGAACCCCTTGGCTGGCAGCCATGGAGGCTTCTTGAATACCTGCTTTATCAATAAAAAAATTTACACCCATTATCCTACTCCCTAATTAGAACTGATCAGCACTGAAATACTATTCTCCGGACTCATTCTCTTTTTAAGCATCGCCAGTTTATCTCGATCGGTAATCATCTTCTCCAGGCTTCTGTTAATATTTTTTTTATGACCGCGAATCACCATCCGGGCTTTATTAATATAAGCCTCTAATCTTTCTAATTTAATCAGCAACTCTTCTTTATTAGAATCCAGCATATGCAGCTCGTACTCTAAATTAGCTTTTTCAGACAATAAATCACCCAAAATATTCTGGCATTGATCCAGTTCCATTTCTTCCAAAAATATCGAATTATAATGTCCCTCTCTACCCCAACGCTCGGCCTGGAGAATAAGCTGGGTCTTAATCTCATTTAATAATTTTATTTGGGCTTTTCTTCTACCACGTCCTGCCATAATTAATTACCCCACAATATCAAGCATGGCCTTAGCATTGGCCCACTCATTTTTAAGTCTTGAATCAATTTCCGCCAAAGCCTGCTCCCGCACTTCTTTTTGCATCCGAGTCTGTTCTTCGGCAGAAAGTCCCATCAGGGAAAGGAGCGATTTTAAAGCACTAAACTTGACATTAGACATAAACCTTTCTAAGAGTAAGTTGTGAGATTTTGATTTCCGGTAAATTTCCCGATAACTTTCTTCCAAAGCTGCCATATTAAGGCCGGAACGAACAAAATTCATTAAGCTGCGCCGCTCAACCACCGCAACACTCTCCTGTTTTATGGCGGCGGTCGTAGTTAAAGTTGCCAAATCTTCAATGCCAGGGAGCATAATTTCAACTTTAGAACCCTTACCCTGGTTATTAAGCTGGTTAGAATTTCTTTTGGGATTGACTTGTGAAGTCTGCTGGGTTTGACCGGGATCAACGACCTGCGCGGCCCATTGAATTCCGGTGGTTTGACTTTCTTGTTGCTGAATTGCGACTTTTTTTTGCTCGTTCCTAACCTGTTCAGCTGTTTTTAATTTTGACAGCGAAGATATTTTTTCTTTTGGCAAATTGGCATCTAGATTTCCTCTAAAACTCATGGTTTTTTTTACCGATTAGATTCTTCTCCGTTAATGATAGCCTTAAGCTCTTTACCCTTATCAACCGACTGCTTAAGCATTCCAATCAATTTTCCTGTCCCCATGCTAAGCTCCTTTTGCATTGTTTGGCTGACACTGTTGGCTGAAACCTTACTATTATCTGCCATAATTTTTCCTCCTTCCTCTAAGCTTTCTTTTTAGCTTTATTACGTTGGGCCATCCTATTATTATTAGCCGCTTTTTCCGCTTGTTGAGCAGCCTCAAGCCTTTTTAAGGCCCGCTCTTCATCTTGAGCCAGTTTTTGTTCATCACTAACTCTCTCAACCAAAGAGCGATGGTGCGCCACAGCGGAAACATTACCTAAAGCAATTGAGGAGAGCTGAATCGCCTCCCTAACTTGATATTTAATCTGCACCCCAGAGTTCTCCGCTTTTTTATATTCTTGCTCAAAGTCTTTAATTACAGCCTGTAAAACTTTTAACTCTTCCTCATACTGCTTTTTATCGGTTTTATCACTAACCTGCCCTATCACTGTTTTTAATTTGTCTTCATAATCTTGCACATTTTGGAAAAACTCATCTGAATGGGCAAAAACCCCTACAGAAGTGAGCATCGAAGCATTATGATAACTCCAATCTTTATCCAGCGCTGTTTCATTATTATTAATATAACGAACAGTCTCTAAGGCCTTGCCTAAAGACTTCTTGGCTTGATCAACTCTTTCGGAAATATTACTAGTGGTCATGTCCAGATCAGCAAAAGTTTGCTTCGAGGTCACCTGTTGGGTTGGCTGAGAACTAACATCTTCGTAAATATCAGGGGCTTCCTGCACAGTTTTGAGAAAATTAGTTTCATCCAAACCAGGATCCAACTCGAAATTTGTATAGCCATAGGCTCCACACTCGGTTTCGCGATTTTTAATCCATTTCTGGGTTTCCCCTAAATTACTAAAACATTTTTGAAATTCCGCAACAACTGCATCATTTTCATAAAATTTTTGAATCTGGGAAACATCAGGAAACCCTGAGGTTAACGGCATAGCCGGAGCTGGCATCACAAAATATGAACCTTGATCGAAAGACATTAGCTTCTCCTATTTAGGCAAAATTCCCCAATTCTTGTTTCATTTCATCCATTAATTTCTGTTCCATATTGAAGATTTTCCAGAGCTGGGTATTGACCGCTTCCGTATCAGCCATAAACTTGTTAACGGCAAGAATTGCTCCTGTCAGGTTATCTTTCATAGAAATTTTTTGTCCCAACACCTCCACCTCCTCACCCTTGGCCATCTGAGCTAATACGTCTATAAAATCATTGTTCTGCGTTTTTAAGTGTGTTTTCAGCATTGACGCCTTCCCAAAGTTTATCAACTTGGTCGGAGCCATAAACTGTTGATTGGCAAATTGTTGTGTCATTTTTTATTCCTCCAGGATCTCAAGGAAACAAGGGGGCAGAAATTTTCTGCCCCCTCAATAAACTTACATCTTGGTCAACTGGACTGGCTGATTTACCAATTTACCAGCGCCCTTCATAATAGTAGCGTTGACAGCTTCTGTTGAACTAGATGTTTGTGTGGTTACCATAACATCCTTCATCACGGTTTTGCTAGACGGACTAATTTTCCCTGCTTCCTCGATCACATCATTCATGTTAGATTGCAAAGTTTCACCAACTGCCGCAGCATCAAATTGTGCCATACCTTCTCACCTCCTTCTTCACCAAAATTTTAATCTGAAAACAAATTGTCCAACTTATTCTGCAAACGCTTCAGCAACGAGTTCAAGACTTCTTCCTGCTCTTCTTCCGGATCAAACAAATCAACCAGCTTTTCATCTTTCCTTTTAAAACTCATTTCCCATAACAGACCTTTATCAACAACTGCCTGGCCGGGATCAATTACCAAACCCCTGGCAACCTCGATAAAACTATTAGTTTGTGATTCAATCTTCTGAGTACTTTTCAAGGTGCTCGGTTTAATCTGTCCGCTTAATATTGCTGCTATCTCTTTCATTGTCCGCCTCTACATATATATCGTATTAACCTAGCATAAACTTGCATCGGTTTTAGATATTTTTGTTGCCTGGGCTTGGGCTCTAAACAGCAATCTTTCGTCCCTTTCCCTGCTATTAAAAAGAGCCCGGGGAGAATGGTCCTGCAAAGAAGCAACCGGAATTTCTCGTCTAATTTGTTCTTGCACAACTACTTTCTTAGCTCTTTTCGCAGCCTCCTTCTCTCTGGCTTCCTTTTGCTGGGCTGATTTTTGCTGATCATTTTCTCCAGCTCTTCCAAGCACTTCATCAATTACTGACTGGGCTTTCTTAAGATCATTTTGGGCTTGTTTAAACTCTGCTGTGGCCGAGTCAATCCCAGCTTTGATCTGTGTGGCTCTTGCTTGTAATTTACCAAGAGCTATTTCGTCATCCTTGGTTTTCTTCGCCTTGGTTTGTAAAACCTTTTGTTGTTCCATATTGTTTTTTTGTTCGGGGATAAGCCGTTTCCGAACTCTGACAAGCTTATGCTTGGCTTGCAAAACTTTTTCCTGAGCCTCCCTAAGGCCTTCTCGGGCTTGTTCAAGCGGTGTCATTTTGTTTAATCTTTCAAGCCGCTCTTCTTTAATTTGGGCTTCCTGATCAAGTTGCTTAACCTCTGCCAACACGGCTCCAAGCTCTTTTTCAAGCACATTAACTGTCTGCTCTGCCTGTTCAACACTAGCTTGAGTTGCTGACAACAATTCCTGAGCCGCAGCTAATTTTGCCTGGGCTTGTTGAGCAGCTGCTTCTGCTTGCTGGGCAGTTCTTATTTCTTGAGGTGTCTTGGCTGTTGCTTTTAATTGACCGGCCTTTTGCTGGGCTAATTGAGCAACATTGTTTAGTTTTTGAAGATTCTTTTTGGCCGCAACAAGCTTATCTTGCAAGGTTTTCACTTGTTTTTTGGCAGCCAGTGTTTTTTGCTCGGCCTTACGAGCCCTCTCTCTAGCAAGCTGGAGTTTAGCCTGAACCTTTTGAGCCGCCTCTGCCTCCCCCTTAACATAACCAGAACTAGCCATATTTTCCAGTTTTTGCTTTTGTTGATAATCCTTAACAATTGAACCGGCATAATTGATCCCATCTTTAATAAAAGAGTGTAAAGAGTTTAAAATATCTCTCATAAAATCTGCGTACTCAACAATTCTTTCTGTCTCCAACAAGCTCCGACCGCTGCTAATTCCCGACTTGGTTTTCTGAGCCTCTAAACGGTCAAGAGATGCCCCCAGCCCCCGTTCTCCCTTGTCTGGCCCTTCAACCTCGGTTGGGGCTTCGGCCCCTTCATCTTCATGGATATCATTGTAGGCAGCTGTAGCAATAATGCCGATAAAGGTATTAAGAATTCTTAAAGAATTAACCATTAACTGAAGCGGTTCCCAAAAGCCACTGACCTCATTGAGATAGTTCAAACGGTTCTCCTGGACAGCTGTTAATTGCTCGTTTTGTTTTAGCTCCAGTCTTTCTTCATTACGAGAAGTCTGTACCGCACTCATAACCAGCTGCACCGCAGCTAAACTGGTGCTAATAATGCTCTTAATCATCATTAAGTCAGACCGCTCCATTTTGCGCAATTGACTACCCATCTCTCTCATTTGGCGTAAAATATTTTCAATCCCGGAAAACATCAAGGTTCGTTGTTGCCCACCGGCTTTTTGGATCATGCGCTTGCCGCCCGCCCCATAACCTGACCATTCTTGCGCTACTTTAGCTATCTGTTCAGCCTCTAAATCGATCATTTTATAAACAGCTTGTTTAATTTCATAGAGCCGACTTGCCCTGGTTTGGAAGTTACCAAAAAACCCGGAGTTAAGCCCATACTTGGAAAGCATTTTCTTGGTCACTTCGCCAATAATATTCAATTCAACCTGGTCCAGATTGTCCGTAACGGACAGCCCGCTGGTTTTACTCTGGCTCTGACGTAATTTCCGAGCGTTGTTAAAATCGTTTTCCAGGTCATCAAAATCGGACGTAGATTCCTTTTGATAAAAAACAATATTGTAAATTCCTGTAGCAAGATTCATTAAGGGAGAAATTAAATTAAAAACTGTCATGATTGACGAGGTGGCAGCTCCTCCTATAGCCATACCCACACCCAACAGAGCGCCGGCTACAGCAACCCCCATATTAATATAAAAATTATTCCAAGCCTTATCCACGGCTTTATTGGCTTCATCAGCCCGATCAGAAACCTCAACAATTTCCCGGGTAATAGAAAGGGCAAAATTCATTTTTTGTGAAGTAGCTTTATTAGAATGGGTCTGGTATTTACTGCCAACATCATTAGAGTCACCGGAAATTCCTGCTTGGGTGTAAGCAAAGTTTTTAACTGTTTCAGCGGCTGCCAGGTTAGTATCTATCCATAAGGATTTACATATCTCCAAATCAGCCAACAATTTTTGCAGGTTAACAATGCGTTCGGTTTTTTCCTTCCCCTTCTTCTCCTTTGTCTCTTCCAGCAGCTGAATAAGATACTCGTCTTGCATTGCCTCAAAAGAATCTTTTGCCTTCCCCTGAGCTATCTCTTTAAGATAATCAATCGCCTCCTGCTCCCTGCCATAGGCAACATCTTCAGAAGTCTTGGCATTGATCAATTCTGCCACCACACTACCAATTGCACTGGCAATACCAAAACCAATTGAAAAATAAGAGAGAGAAACACCGGCCGCCGCAGTAAGGATTCCACCAGCCACAGCACAAGCACTGCTAATCCAAAAAGAGTTAAGGGCATTGTCCATGGCAATCTCTTGAGAACGTTCCTGGTTATGGGCAGTTTTCAAGTCAGTCAAAGTATATTTGGCTGCTTCAATGGATAAATCCTTACCACCTTCTTCGCTTTCGCCAATCGAATCAATGACCTGCTTAGTACCATTGCCAACCTGATAACCATTTAATAGTTGAGAAGCCAGACGCACAATACCAATCTCACCAACTTTAAGGTACGTCATCAAATCCCTAATTAATTGAAGATTACTGCGTTGATCAACTACCCCCATAAAAGCCTTGTAATCAATAGACTTATAGCCATCTTTGGTCTCAAACAACATCTCTTTGTTTGGTTTATTAAGCAGCTTCCTTTCTTGCACATCCAAATTAATTATATTATCAATTAACTGATCGCCAGTTTTATCACAAAAATCGCTAATATCATAATAGGTCCCCATTTGATCAAGGGGGATAAATTCATCATCGATCTTGCCATCAGCAATTTCTGCTCCTGCCCAACGAGTACCAGCGGCAGTTAAACCTGCCGCTACTGCTACTAGGGCCAGGGTTGCAACTGTAGCTGCCCCAAAGGTAAAAATAGAAGCGATCAAAGAAATAATAATAGCAATACAAGTGGCAACCATTGAAGCAATATTCCAATTCTGAGCTTCTTCCAGTTTTTTCAATTGTAACTTATCGTAATTCTTTTGGTTGTGGACCTGCTTCTTTAACATGTAGATATTGGACACCTGATCAAAGATAGACATAACATTCTTTTTAGCTTCTCCGGCAACCTTAAGAACAAGACCCCTGCCATTACTGGTGGCTTGAACTTCTAGAATGATCTGCATTAACATTGGCGCAATTTCAAAGCTTTCCAATAAAACTTCCATATTAAGCATTTCTAAATCGTTAGCATTAGCTAGAGATTCTCTTAAGGCCATTAATCCATCTGATCCCTCAATATTAAGATCAATATAGCCATTAGGACGTGTAACAGTTAAATTATCAAATTTCGCTACAACTTTTTGTGCTGTTGGCCCCATCGCAGAGAGAACCTGTTTTAAACCATTAAGTATTTTTTGAGTTGCTGCTTCATATTTTTCCGACGCCTTAATTCTGGCTTCCATTACCTTCATGGAATTCTCGCCACCAGTAAAGAAATCCTCAATCTGCTCGTCAATATCATCATTGTATTTATTAGACTCTTCATAGGCAGTTTGATACCTATTTTGATTTTCCTCTAAACAAGTCTGAAAGGTTTGGTCAATAAAACTGTTGAGATTGCCTGCATCCGTTTCCAGCATCGAGCCAATCTGGGCAGAAAGTTTGGCCGAGCTAACCTGAACTTGCTGCATAATTTCCAGAGCCAAAGAAAACTGATTGCTAAACATATCAGCCAGCATAGCCAAAAGCTGAATCATATAGATCAGCCCCATCATCTGCTCAAAAAGTTTTTGCAGTTTCTGGGCATCAGGAATTAAGAAGCCATCTTCCTCGGTATAATAATCACTATCATTCAAGCTGTCTTTGAGCTTATTGAGCTCATTCATGTAATAGTCAGCTAAGTCGTTTAACTCTGAGACCCCGCCACCAGAATAGCTTTTACCGGTTGGCGCAGGTTGGTCTGATCCTTCGGTTTTACCAGTTTCTTTTCCGGCCGGAGGAGTATAATATTCAGCATATTGTTCAGGGGCCGGTGGTTCTGGCAATGGCGGGGTTAGCTTAATATCCTGTTCTTTTAAATTCTGAATATAACCTGGGTCATCAAGATTTATCCCGGCAGCTTTATTTTTGGTGATTAAGTTTTTTTGGCCTAAATCGGAAATCGAAACCAGATCAGCAGAAACCCCGGCAGCTTCAAGCACTTGGGGAACATCACTGGTGCTGATATAAACTTGCGCGCCGGCAGCAGCCGCAGAGAGATTATTCTGCAGGTCATTAACATCTTCAACTAATTTAGGATCAATTGGTACGTATATATTCATAGCAAAGCCTTACACTATATATATCGTATTAAGTGGGGAAAAACTTGCACTAAAAAGCCGGTTTTAGCCACGCATAGAATCCGCAGTGTTATCAAACCATTTTAGACCCAACCAAGCAGTATCAGCAACTGTATCGTTAGCAGGAGCAGGTATTTCTCTCGAAGTCCCTTCAGGCTCAGCCTTTTCAGCGGCTGGTTTAGTGGGCTCCCCAAGTAGCTCTGCCCTTCTAGCGGCTGCGGTTAAACCTTGAAGAGTTTTAATCTTAGCAGCTACCTCTTCAGGCTTCAGCCCTCTTAGTGTATTATTAATTTGTTCCGGGGTTAGGTCTGTTCTACCGGCAAAAAACTCTCGATTAAAAGCTTCCCAAACTTCACTAAAACCAATATCAACACCCATTGCCTCTAGTGTTGGTTTAGCCACAACCCCGAGTGTCTGATGCTCCTGGGCAAATTGGCCATATTTAGTGGCGAGATGATGAAGAACATTGGCTTGAGGATCTGAAAGTCTTTTCAGATAAGGCAACTCGGCTCGAACCTGATCATAATCTATGTTACTATCATTCGTCAGTCTCATATATGCTAACAAGCGTTGTCCCACTAAAGGATTCTCAGTATCTAAATTACTAATGTCAATATCGTTCTCTCTAAAGTTATTGACCATATTTTGCCACATCATGTTCAAACAAACTCTTTTGGCCAATTCTTCTGCTTGTTCTTCTGTGGCATTACTACTTGTTCTAAGATACAACTGCTTCATGGCATCATACATTGGATTTTCTATGAGGCTGGCATAATATTGATTATTCCTTTCATTAACCAGTTTGGCCAGACCGGCAGGAAGTTTTTTAAAACTGCCCGCCTTACGATAGGTATCAAAAGTAGCCAACCCTTTAGATGAGCAATAAGCTAAATGACGGCGCAAATTCATTAAAGCAAACATGGCATTGCCAATAGTAGTTGTCTTATCACCAAAAGCATCTTCCAATGGGGCTTGATACATGTCAGTGGCAATCCGCTCATCCCTGCTCATGCCAGTCCTTAAGGCATCCCATAATTCTTCCACAGGAACTTCTACCTCATGCAATTGATCTTCAGTTTTACCTTGTAACCGGGCATATTTTAAATAAAGGTTTTTTACCGCTCTTAATGTATGGGTTTTTATTTGGCTGGACAGCCGAGTATAGGTTCTTAAAACAGGCTGCAGGGTTAAGCTCGGATCTTGAGAATCAAGCTCCTCAACATAAAGTTGTTTGCCGCAAAGAATCACAGCCTCATTAAATTCTAATGGCTTATTTCGAGCTGGTCGTGCAGTTCCAGCCTCTGCTGTTACTTGTGGAGTGTCACGTTGCTCCACTGGTGGTCGTTGTTGTAAGGGAACCTCTGCTTGTCCAACTGATCCTGGTGGTGTCATTATTTTTTCTCCCCAGCAACATTGTCATTTTTAACTCGTTGCTTTAGTGCCCCAATAAATCTCCGTAGTTTGGCTTCGGAAATTTTGACTTTTTTTCTGGCCTTATTTCTTCGTAGCAAAGCCAATAGCCATTGAAAACAATAAAACAATAAACAGGCCACGGCAAAACTTATTGAAACTGTTGTCCAATCAATTGTTAAATTCACGATGGTAACCCTTCTTCATTTAAAATAGAGATCCTTGGAGTCGGTTTAACCGGCGCTTCCGGGTTAAGTTCCCCTTCGGTTGGATTGTTTTCCTGCCCAGCACTAGCAGTTTCTTTACGATCTTTAATATATCTGATTAACTGCGCCCAATAAGAGACCTGCCGACCTTTATCTTTGCTGTGATTATAAATATCCTGTCCATAATCATCAACCCCACCCTCAAGCAAAGCTTCTCTAACTCCTGCTTTAGTTCCACCAGCCCCTTCGCCAGCTGCCCTACCAGTACTATCAGCAGTACCAGGTCTGCCGGCATTTTGAACTGCGCCACCTTTATAATTTATTCTCATATATTATTCCCTCACCTACACATATATCGTAACAACTTGCTCAAAACTTGCATGAAATTTAAAAAATATTAAAATAAGTCTAATCAGGCAATCGAATTGGGTTTTAAACGAGACTTAGGGGAAATCTCGGTAGCCTTACGAATCAAACAGCGGTTGGACACAATTGAACCTTGCAAGATTTTAGCCCTGGCTTCCACATGACACCAGTTACCAACTACCGATTGGTTAATGCTGGCCTCTGTTTCAATAATACAATCAGACCAAACCACAGAACCGGTTATAACCGCACCATCTTCAATTACACATTTATCACCAATCACAGAATCTTTGATATAAACATCTTTGCCGATCTTACAACCATCACCAATTATCACCGCTCCTTCAAAACGAGCTGAGTCAGCAATTTTTTCACGCTCACCCACCCAGGCTGATTTGGCAATCTTATTGCCGGGGATATTAATACACACAGACCCCTTCATCGCATCATAACTTGATTCAATATATTTTTCTAAGCTGCCAACATCACTCCAGTATCCAAGCATGGGATAGCCATAAATAGCCGCTTGTTCAGCCACCAATTGAGGAAAAAGTTGTTTGCCAAAATCATAAAAACCCTCTGGAATAATGTTTAAAACTTCCGGTTCCATCACATAAATCCCGGCATTAACCATGTTACTCTTGGCTTCTTCTTGAGGCGGTTTCTCCTGAAAACCAATAACTTGCCCATTATCATCGGTTATAACCACCCCAAACTCGGTGACATCCTCAACCTTGGCCATGGCAATGGTTATTAAAGCCTTTTTCTCCTTATGAAAAGCCACGATCTTGGCCAGATTAATATCAGTTAAGGCATCGGAAGAAAGGATTAAAAATGTCTCTTTAATGTCGCCAAGTCTGGCCATCTTCTTAACGCCACCCGCAGTACCCAAAAGTTTCTCTTCAAAAGAATAAGTCAGGTTAACCCCAAAATCATAGCCATCGCCAAAATAATTCTGGATCTGCTCGGGATGATAATGAATATTAGTTATTAAATCACAAAAACCATGGCGTTGAAGCAACTCTAGGTTATGCTGCATACAAGGGATATTAACGATCGGAATCATCGGCTTGGGCACAGCAATGGTTAAAGGCTCAAGTCTGGTTCCATAACCGGCTGCCATGATTAAGGCCTTTAGTCTGCGGTTATCATTCATCTTTCTATTTTCCTGATCCGACGCAAATGTCTTTCGTCTCCGGAGAATTCCGTTTTAAGCCAAACTGCTACAATCTTCCTGGCTTGCGCCTTGGTCAACTTTCTCCCAGCCAAAGTTAAAACATTGCAGTCTCCATGCTGACGACTTTGCTTGGCGGTATAAGTATCGTAGGCATTGGCAGCCCTAATTCCCTTAACTTTATTGGCAGTAATCGTCACCCCTACTCCGGAGCCGCAAATTAAAATACCGCGCTCAAACTCTTTTCTAGCCACCGCTTCAGCTACCGGATAGGCATAATCAGGATAGTCAACCGACTCTTCAGAGTAAGTACCAAAATCTTTGAAAGCTATTTTCTTTCTTTTTAGATAGGCCTTTACAATTTCTTTCATCTTAAATCCCGCGTGATCAGAACCAATCGCAATTTTCATCTAATTGCCCTCCTCATTTCTTTGACAGCTTGCTTTAGTCCAACAAAAACTGCTCTGGCTATGATTGAATAACCAATATTTAGTTCCTCAATGCCAGAAATCTCCGCAATAGCCCGAACATTATTGTAATCCAACCCATGACCGGCATTAACCCTAAGACCCAAGTCTTTCGCCAATTGAACGGCTTTTTTAATTATTATCAGCTCCTGTTTAACTCCTGAGCTTCTCCCCCGCACATAAGAAGCCTGGGCAAACCTGCCGGTATGTATCTCAATAAACTCGGCTCCAGCCTCAGCGGCAGCCTTAATCTGCCCTTCTTCAGGATCAATAAATAAGCTAACTAGAATTTTCTCTTTCTTTAGCTTTTTTATAACCTTAAAAAGTTTTGAGCTGAGAGCTTTGGATTTGGGATTTGTTTTGAACTTAGAGTTTTGGATTTGGGATTTTACGTCCAATCCACCCTCAGTAGTAATCTCTTGGCGTTTTTCTGGAACAAGAGTGACCATTTCCGGCTTTAACCTAAGAGCAATCCCAACCATTTCATCCGTTAGGGCCATCTCAAAATCAAGTCTGGCTTCAAGTTTTTTCAGGCGCTTAACATCATCATCTTGAATATGGCGACGGTCTTCACGCAAGTGACAAACAATACCATCCGCACCACCAGCCAGGACTTCTTTAGCTGCCGCAACAGGATCAGGAAAAGCTTCCTGGCGGGCTTGTCTCAATGTAGCAATGTGGTCGATGTTAACCCCTAGTCTCATCTTACTTCTTTATGAATTAGACAAACGGCATAAGCGGACATGCCCCGTTTAGTGCCAGTAAAACCTAAACCCTCTTCAGTTTTAGCCTTCACACTGATCTGTCCAACTTTAATCTCCAGGGTTTTGGCAATGTTTTCTTTAATTGATTCAGTATAAGGGGCAAAAAATGGGGCTTCAGCAACCAGGGTAGAATCAATATTATTAACGGCATACCCGCGATTACGTAAAAGTTCCATAACATAATTAAGCAATTTTAAACTAGAGATTCCTTGGTAGCGCTCATCACCGGGAGGGAAATGGCGGCCAATATCCCCTTCAGCCATGGCACCCAATAACGCATCTATGATGGCATGAATCAAAACATCACCATCCGACCAGCCTAAGAGCCCCTTAGTATGAGGAATATCAACCCCCCCAATAATCAACTTACGGCCAGCTACCAGTTTATGAACATCATAACCAAATCCTATTTGCATTTTAAAACCCCTTTCGTTTTTAATTATAACAAATCTTGACCTTAATATCTCTTCAGCCAATAATAAAAGAGTGAAGAATATTCCCTAAAGACCTGCTGGGTATCTTCATGTCTCTGCCACCAGCCAGGCACCTTAAACTTACTATTGGGAACTGGATAGACAAGAACTTTAATACCATATTCAGAAAAAGCTTTAGAAAAAACCTGCTTTGCCCGGCGAGTGTGAGTGGGAGAAGTAACCAAAATTATTTTATTGAAGTTGTTTTTTCTCACTATGGGTAAGGAAAAATAAGCGTTTTCTAAGGTTGAACGAGAGCCTTGCTCCATGAAAACATCTTTTGCCGGAACCCCAAGAAAACCGGCATGTGCTTTCATCACTTGAGCATAACTCAATCTCCAGGCCAATGGCCCGCCAGACATAAGCAATTTATCGGCATAACCTTGCTTATAAAGAGCCACGGCCGCCCTAACTCTCTCTCCATCTTCACCACCCAAGACAACAATAACATCCGCCCGTTCAAGAGGATCGGAAACAATCAACCAACTACCTAGCTGATGTAAGAAGAGCGGATGAAAAGCATAAAGACCAAAAACAAGTATTAATATAAAAAATAGTCTGAAGAATACTTTTTTCATGTTAGCGTGGTAGCCTCAAAATTAGTAGGCTCCTGTACCAAAAAGGACCACAGGAATTGTTCTAACCATGATCTTAAAATCCAGCCAGAGAGACCAATTTTCAATATAATAGATATCAAGTCTAACCATATCATCAAACGGCAAGAGGGAACGGCCAGACACCTGCCAAGGTCCGGTAATCCCCGGTCTAATCCTGAGACGCTTCTTGTGCCAGGAGTTATAATTGGCAACTTCCCGAGGCAGAGGCGGTCTGGGGCCAACCATGCTCATCGTTCCCAAAAGAACATTAAAGAGCTGGGGTAATTCATCCACACTCCAGTGACGCATAAATTTACCTAGTGGGGTAATCCTAGGATCATCCTTAATTTTAAAAAGATGGCCCTCGGCCTCAGACAATTCCTGCAATTGATCAACCAACTCATCTGCCCCTTTAACCATGGAACGAAATTTAAACATGGCAAAGGGCTGTTGATCTTTTCCAACCCTTTTTTGGTTAAAAAGAATCGGTCCTTTGGAGGTTAACTTTATCAAGATAGGGAAAATTAGCCAGACCGGCAGAAAAATTACAATACAAACCAGGGATAAGGAAATATCAGCTAAACGTTTAATAGCAGCATTGAACCCTTTGAGTTGAATTTCTGTCACAGTAATAAGAGGTATCCCAGCCAGCTCATCCACATCAATGCGCGTGGCAATCAATTCGAGAATCCCCGGCACAATTTTAAATTCTAACCCAAAACGCTCACACTCAGTAATAATATCTAGAACCGTTTCAACACTTAACTCAACATCGGCAATAATTATCTCCTTAACCCCACGGGTCCGAACAAACTGTTTAACCTGATCAATTTTACCCAAAACAGAAATCCCATGAAAAGATTGCCCTTGCTTACCTTCGGAATCAGTAAAAAAAGCGTTTAAACGATAGCCCAAGGACTTGTTCTTGGAGATTTTCAAAGCTAACGCCTGGGCAATTTCCCCACAACCAATGATAATAGTATTCTTGACCCCCCAACCTCTTGCCTGCAACCCTCTCTTTAGTGTAAACAAAAAAATGCGCATCAGAGTCAAAAGGAGAAAGGCAATCCACCAGGCATTAACAATAACCAAACGTGAGACCCAAAATTCTCGGTAAAGAAAGAGCAGGCCAACCAAGACCAAGGTGCCAAAGGCAACCCCTACAAACAAACTGGCCAGTTCATCAATCAGCGAAGTGCATTTCCTCTCGTCATAAAGGCCAATCAATTTAAAAATTGCCAGCCAGATCAAGGTCACAAAAACTAAAACACTTAAATATTGCTCAAAAATTGGGATTGAATCGGGCGTAATAAAAAACAAGATTTTAAACCTGACAAAATAGGCCAAGATAAAAGAGACATTTATTAAGACAGCATCAAAAATTATTTTCAACAACATTTAATTATCCTTATCCGGCACAACTATTTTAACCTTTTAATCATCTCTTTGGCAAAAGGATTGTTGGGCTCAAGCCTTAAAACCTGTTCAAACTCGGCCTTAGATCTTGAGTTGTCACCCTTAAGAACATAAATCTGACCTAAGATTAAGCGAGCTTTGATATTTTTCGGATCTGCAATAAGCGCTTGCTGAATTTCAGAAAAAGCCACCTCAACCTGGCCTTTCTTGATGTAAATTTGGGTCCGACAAATATAAGCCGGAATATACCCGGGCTCAACTTCTAGCATTCTCTGACATAGTGACAAAGCCTCGTTAAGCTGATTATTCTGAATATATACATTGCTAAGTTGCTCCAATAAATTCAAAATACTGGCATGCTTTCTTGGCAATTGCCTGAGCACTTCTTCAAAAACTTTGACAGTCTCTCCCTGCTTACCAAGACGTTGATGCAAATTAGCCAGCTGCTGCATCGGTTCAACCAGATTAGGATTAATGGCAAAAGATCTCTCGTATAAAGCCAGCGCTCGAGAGGGCTGGCCTTGCACTTCATAAATCTGCCCTAACAATAAATAAACCTCGGCATAATAAGGATCAATCTTCAGAGCATCTTCGGCATATTTTTTAGCAATCGGCAATTCATTCTTATTGCCCATACTAGCCAACATAAAATATGTTTTTGCCAACATATAAAAGTTGTCTGCATTATAAGGGTCTATTTGGATCCCCAGCCTTAAAGTATCAATCGCCTGATTTAAATATTTTGTCCTCTCTTGGGGAAGTTTGGATTGATAGGAATAATTAAGGTAGGAAATCCCCAGATGAGAAACAGTTACCCCTTCATAAGGAAAAATGGCCCGAGATTTTTCCAAATCAGCAATTGCCTCCGGCAAACGGCGCATCTGGATATTTGTTTTACCGGCCTTAAACCAAATATCCCCACGAAAAGATAAGAAAGAGAGATAAGTTAATCCCATCGCCAAGACCACCACAACAGCTATATTTAACCAAGGTTGCTCTTGCCAAGAAAAACTGGTTGGCTTAGCAGCCCCAAGATCCTCTCTGCCAATAACCATTACTAGTCCCCATATCACCCAAAATAGAGAGGTAATCGCCACCACTCCAAAACTAAACTGGTTTTGGATTAAAAAAGCTAAGCTCGCAGCCAACAAACCAGCAATAATTAACCGATCATTAGGCTTGGCACGCTGGGCCTTTAACCAGCCATAACGGAAAAGCACTCCCAACAACCACAGGTAGACAACAAAACTAATCAGTCCCTTGGTAACAGCCACATCAAGAGATTCATTATGAGAACGGTCTTGCTTGACGTGGAAGGCTTCTTTAAAACGGAAAACATTTGTCTCGTATTTGGGAAAAACCATTTTCAAGACTTCCGGCCCAATACCAAAGATCGGATGGTCGGCAATGACCCCAAAAACACTTTTCCAGGTTTCTCCTCGGGAACCAGCCGCCCCCTCAAACTCTATTTTTCCCTCGTCTTTGTTTGGCTCAATATTTTTCTCCTGCCCAGCTGGTTGGTTGACATCTTTTCCCGTAGACAGCTCTGCGGTAAACCTGGCAAAGGGAGAAAATTCCGGGTTTATCATGGTAATCCCGGAAACAAGTACAATGGAAAAACCCAGAATGCTAAGTTTCTTCCAGTTATCAAAGAGCCAATCACGGCCGGCCACAACAACAAAAAGAACCAGGCCGGTAAAAAGTCCCATATACCCCCCACGGCTCTGTGTATAGAGGATACAAACGTAGTTAAGAATTAAACATAAACCTAAAATCAGGTTAAGCAGCAAAGGATTCAATTTGGCATAAGTGAAACAAAATAATACGGCTAAAGCAGTAAGAACAACAAACCCACCATACCAAAGAACAAGGTTATAGGCTTCAAGATTGTAAATCATTAAGAGAAATATGATAGGAATCGCTAAAAATAAGCAGAAAGCAAGTAGCTGCTCATGCCAATTAATCTTTTCAATAGATTTTTCTTCAAGATTATCATTCTTGAGCATAAACAAGGCTAAAGTCAAAAAGAAAGCCATCAGCATATAAGCCGCCAGGAAATTAGGCTGACCAATCATGCCAATCACCCGCTGCCAGGTAATCACCCCACCCCACATATAAGGATCCAAGGCATGTCTCTGAATAATTGAGTATACCGCCATTAGCGTTGCGGCTAGTGTAATGGAAATTACAATGCGTTTAATCTGGGCAAAGGTCCTAATGTAATTGGTAACCACAAAAAATAATATGCCAAACAAATACCAGCTGATTAACCCTTCATAGCGACCATAAAAGCCAACTATACTGGTGTAAACATGAATAGAGGTCAAGGAGGCAACTGTGGTACAAAGCAAAAAGGCCATAATTGGCCAATCCAGAGGTGTACGGATAAAAGGATGCTTATTGGTAACAATTAACTTAATCGCCCAAACCCCAATAAAAACAACCCCAAAGACCCGCAGCCAAGCAACTTTTGCCCCGGAAAAAACAATCCCTAAGCGACGATCAAAGATTGTCGGCAGAAAAAATAGAAGAACTAGAATTAAAATCTCCATAACAAAATCAAAAACCTGAGCATTATTAAAGCTTAAGAGGTGAGTTGTTTTTTTCATTATTGCTTATTTCTCCATCTTTCCAAATCAGCTTCAACCATCATTTTCACCAAGTTATTAAAGTTAACTTTAGGCTGCCAGCCCAAAATCTTTTTTGCTTTGCTGTAATCACCTATTAGAAGCTGCACTTCCGCAGGACGAAAATATAGTTCATCAACAATGACATGATCCTGCCAATTAAGCCCCACACACTTGAAGGCCTCTTGGGCAAACTCTCTCACCGAATAAGTTTTGCCAGTGGCAACGACAAAATCATCCGGCTCGTCCTGTTGCAGCATCAGCCACATAGCCTCCACATAATCACCGGCAAAACCCCAATCCCTCTTGGCCTCCAAATTACCAAGCTTTAACTGCTTGGACAGGCCCAACTTAATTTGTGCCACACTATTACTGATTTTTCTGGTAACAAACTCATAACCTCGACGCGGCGATTCATGATTAAAAAGAATGCCATTGCAGGCAAATATATTGTAGGCTTCACGATAATTTCTGGTTAAATCAAAGCCAGCCACTTTAGAAATACCATATGGTGAGCGAGGATGAAATTGGGTATTTTCAGTTTGCGGGGTTTTCTTTACCAAACCAAACATTTCCGAAGAACCGGCAAAATAAAACTTACATTGAGGCGCCCTTTCTCTGACCGCAGAGAGAATATAATGAGTTCCGTTAATATTGGTATTAATAGTAGAAAATTCATCCTCAAAAGAATAACTGACAAAACTTTGAGCAGCCAGGTGATAACACTCATCCGGCTTGACTTGATCCACTACCTTAAAAACACTGGCATAGCTCTCCAAAGAAGCGGGATGAAGTTTTAACTTACTATTGTCTAATAGGTGTCTAAGCCTCCACAACCTGTGTTCCTTATCCTCTAAGGCCACACGTCTAACTATACCGTGAACCTCGTACCCCTTAGCTAAAAGTAATTCTGTTAAATACGAACCATCCTGCCCTGTTATCCCGGTTATTAAGGCTTTTTTCACTATTTACTCCTTTCCTTTTTCTTCAATAAATTGTTTAACCTTCTGTTGAAAGATCTCTTTACTAAATTTTAAAGCCTGGGCCCTGATGACCTCTTTATTAAAAACTTTAAACTGACATCGTTGGACCGCTTCAACCAGAGAAGCAACCGTCTGCTCCTTAAAGAAAAGTCCTGTTTTCCCGGCAATAATGGTTTCAGTGGCGCCCCCGGCTTGATAGGCAATCACCGGACGACCTGCTGACATAGCTTCAACAGGGGCAATCCCAAAATCCTCTTCCCCTGGAAAGATAAAGGCCCGACACTCTGCATAATACTTTACTAGAGTTTTATCGGCTTGTCGACCCAAAAATTCGATATTATCGTTGGCCAACCTCCGTAAGTTTTTCAGATCCGGCCCGGTACCAATTATTTTTAAAGGTAAACCCAATTCATTAAAAGCCTGAACGACAAGATCAACCCTTTTATAAGCATTTAATCTGGAAACTACTAAAAAATAATCTTTATCCACAGGGGAAATCTTATAGAGTTGTGTGTCAACTGGTGGATAAATAACCTCTGACTTTCGCCCATATATTGCCAAAACCCTGTCTTGGATCGTCTTAGAAATGGCAATGAAGAAGTCTACTCCCTTGGTAGTTAAAAGATCCCAGTTTCTGATTGGTTTTAAAACAAAGGCTAAAGCCAGCTTAAGCACGGAACCAAACCCTTCCCTCTTAACATAATCGTCATAACGCCAGACAAAACGCATTGGCGTATAACAATAACAAATATGAACCTGTCCCGGTCTTTTTTTGACCCCCTTGGCAAAAGCAGAGCTGGAGGACAAAATCACGTCATAGCCCTTCAGATCAAAACTTTCAAACGCAAGCGGATAAAAGAGCAAATAAAACTTAAACAACTTAAAAACAAAAGGGAACCTTTGCATAAAAGAAACTCGAATATCCATTTTTTTGAAACTGGCCGGCATTCTGTTTTCATCATAGATTGAGGTAAAAATCGGAGCATCCGGAAAAACCTCATGCAAGGCAGAAATGACTCGTTCTGCCCCGCCAAATTGGTTAAGATAATCGTGGACAATAGCTATTCTCATGCTTTACCTAGGTAACCCTTTGCTTCCAAATAAGCCTTTAAAGCCTCTGGCCAGGAACGCAGATCTTGGAGACCAATCTTCTTTAGGGCAGCATTTTCCAGTACGGAATATTTTGGTCTTTTGGCTTTAGCCTTATATTCAGCCGCAGTTATTTTATTAATCGTCACCTGCCGACCTAAAAACTCAAAGATCTTACAAGCAAATTCATACCAGGAACATTGACCCTGGTTAACAAGATGATACAAACCATATTTTTCAGTTTTTATTAATTCAACGATTTTCTCCGCCAGATCACGGGTATAGGTTGGAGACAACACCTCATCCGCGACAACATTTAACACGGGGCGCGAAGAAGCCAACATGATCATGTTTTCCACAAAGTTTGTCCCCCCCTTACCCAAGCAACCTGCTGCACCATAAAGACCAGTCGAACGAATAATGAAATACTTATCCAGCAAACCCTTAATCCATTGCTCTCCCAATAATTTGGAAGTTGCATAGGCTGACTGAGGATTAGGATTATCGGTTTCTAAATAGGGTTCTTTATTAGCACCGTCAAAAACATAATCCGTTGAAATATGAACTAAAACCGCTCCAATCTGCTGACAAGCTTCTGCCAAAGATTTGACCCCATCAGCATTAATTGCCAAGGCCAGCTCCGGCTTCTCTTCAGCTTGATCAACGTCATTATACGCCGCAGTATTAATAACAATGTCTGGCTGATGCTTTTTAAGGACGGCAACCGTCTGCTCTTGATTGGTAATATCAAGATCTTTGATCGTGAGGGGAATTTGTTCTTCTTGAGGGATCACTTTGCAAAGATCAGACCCAAGCTGTCCGTCCGCACCGATAATTAAAATTTTCATGCTTTTGCTTTCACTTGGTAAAACTTGAGTTTGCCAACTTTTATCGTTCTCTGCTCGTTAAGATCTACCATCATAGCTTCATCGGTTACTATCTCCCCATCAATACTGACCCCACCCTGTTTTATTAGACGACGTCCTTCTGATTTGGAACTTACCAACTCCACCCTGCTTAAGAGTGCCAAAACAGTCAATTCTTTTTCGACAAAATCTAGCTTTTTAGGAATATTATCGGGTAGTTTGCCTTGCTTAAACATCCCCTCAAACTCTTGTCTGGCTGCTTGGGCTTTCTTATCATCATGAAACCTGGCAACCAATAAACCAGCTATTTTTTTCTTCGCTTCCATTGGATGCATCGCCTTAACCTCATCAAGATTCAGATCGGTTAAAAGCTCATAATAGCGCAGCATAAGTTCATCCGAAATCGACATAACTTTGCCAAAGATCTCTTTTGCCGGCTCTGTCACCCCGATATAATTATTAAGTGATTTACTCATCTTCTGAACCCCATCCGTCCCTTCTAGCAACGGTAAAGTAATAATTATTTGCGGCTCTTGTTCAAATTCTTTTTGTAAGGTTCTACCAACCAACATATTAAATTTCTGATCTGTGCCCCCTATTTCAATATCGGCCTTAAGATGAACAGAATCATAACCTTGGATTAAGGGATACAAAAACTCATGAATAGAGATCGGCTGTTCCGCCTTGTAGCGTTTATGAAAGTCATCACGCTCTAACATCCTGGCAACCGTGTAGTTACCGGCCAACTTGATTAAATCTTCAACCTTTAACTTGGTCAACCAACTCCGGTTATACACAACCTTAGTTTTTTTACGGTCCAGAATTTTAAAAACCTGATCCTGATAAGTTTGAGAGTTGGTCTTAACCTCTTGTGCTGATAAAGCTGGACGGGTAACCGTTTTGCCGGTGGGATCACCAATCATGGCCGTAAAATCACCGACCAGAAAAACAACTTCGTGACCCAAGTCTTGAAACTGTTTTAATTTATTTAATACCACCGTATGACCAAGATGAATGTCCGGAGCCGACGGATCAGCCCCCCATTTTATCCGCAAAGGCTTCCCCTTAGCTAACTTTTTTACCAGTTCCGCTTCAGGGATAATTTCGATGACCCCACGCTTAATAATTTCTAATTGTTCTTGAGCGCTTTTCATTTACTTGCAACCTATTTCTTTTAAAGCCAGTTTTATTTCAGTTAACGACAAATCATCTTTGATAACAACCTTGCCGATTTTTTCCGGCAGCACAAACTTGAGCTTCCCAGCTATAACTTTTTTATCGACTTCCAAAGCTTTAAGGACTTTTCTAATTGGCAAGCCGTCAACCTTGGTGGGCAAGCCTAATTTTTCTAACAACTCTACCAAGCGAGCAACTGACTCAGCTGAAAAATTAGTTGTGCGATTAGCTATTTTGGCGGCAGCAACCATGCCAATTGCCACAGCTTCACCATGATTATAAGCTTCATACTGAGTTAAACTCTCTAAGGTATGACCAATCGTATGACCAAAATTTAAAATCATGCGCAGACCACCTTCTCTTTCATCCTCTTTAACAACTCGAGCTTTAATCTTGGCAGACTCGGTAACAATGATTTGCCAAACTTTGAGAGAAGCCCGGAGCGTATCCGGTGACGCAAACGCCTTAGTGTTTAAATGTTTTGAATTAGCCTCTAAAAACTTAAAAAAGTCAGCATCCTCAATAACGCCATATTTAACAACTTCAGCCAGTCCGGTACAAATTTCTCTAGCCGGTAAAGTAGTTAAAGTTTGAACATCACTGAAAACCAGTTTGGGCTGATAAAAAGCCCCAATCATATTCTTACAACGTGGATGATTAACTCCTGTTTTACCACCAATGGCCGCATCAACCTGAGCCAACAAAGTGGTTGGAACTTGAAGATAATCAACACCACGCATGTAGGTGGCAGCCACAAATCCGGCTAAATCGCCAATCACCCCACCACCTAAAGCAACAATTAAAGAATCCCGATGGGCAGAATGCGTCACTAATTTGGTATAAAGGCTAGCGGCTGAACGCAAACATTTGTTGCGTTCTCCTCGTGGCACTTCAATAGTACAATGTTTTAAATTTTTTAAACCCTGACGCAGCACATCCCCATAGAGTTCATTAACAATCGGATCGGTGATAATAAAAACATCTTTACCCCATTTATTTTTCTCAATAATCCCACCCAACTCAGCCAAATTGTTGGCTCCAACCTGAATATCATAACTCCGCTCTTTTAAATCAACTTTTATTTTTGACATTTTTAAAACTTCTCTCCTCCGCGTAGGCAACCCTCTTAGGGTTGCCGATCAAATGGTCAGCCTAAGAGGCTGACCTACGCGAAATATAATTAACTACTTTCTCTGCAACCTCATCAACCCCTAACCCTGAAGTATCAACAACAAAATCAGCTGCTTGTTGATAAATCGGTTGACGATAATTTATTATTTTGGCGATTTCTACCTTAGGGTCAGAAACCTTAAGTAAGGGCCGATGAGTCTCGTTTATAATCCGCTCAAAGATTACGCTGGGCTCTGCCCAAAGCAAGACCAAAGAACCGAGCTGTTTTAACATTTTAACATTTTCTGGTCGTAAAACCATCCCTCCACCAGTGGCAAGAACTAAATTTGTAGAGTCTCTAAGACTCTCTAAGACTTTCGTTTCTAAATCTCTAAAACAAGCTTCTCCCTTTTTAGAGAAAATTTCACTAATAGCAACTCCGGCAGTCTTTTCTATCTCCTCATCAGCATCCACAAACTTTAAACCCAACTCTTGAGCAACCTTCTGCCCAACAACTGTCTTCCCTGCCCCCATAAAACCTATTAAGATAATATTCCTATTTTCCACTTTCTGCTCTCCGCTATCTGCTAGCTGCTTTCTAAGAATGTCCCCGGCGAGAATCGAACTCACAACCCCCAGTTTAGGAAACTGGTGCTCTATCCAGTTGAGCTACAGGGACACACACCATTCAGCAACTGCTTTTTTTATTTCCTGACCCAGATTAAGCTTCTTTTTAACAAACTTTGGTGACCAGGCAGATAACCCAATTAAATCGTAGGTCACTAAAACTTGTCCATCACAATCAGAACCCGAACCGATGCCAATCGTTGGTATCCCGATTGTCTCTGTTATCTTCTGAGCCAGCTCTGGCTCAACCAATTCCAAAACAAGGGCAAAAACACCGGCTTGCTCCAATTGTTTAGCTTGAGCTAAGATTTCTGGCGAGCATTGAACTTTACTGCCACAACAACTCTTTTTGATACTTTGCGGTAAAAAACCCAAATGTCCCATCACAGGAATTCCACAGTCAATAATAGCTTTAATTGCTTCAAGGTCATTAATCCCTTCAATTTTAACGGCTTCAGCCCCAGCTGCTTGCAAGAGCCTAGCATTTTCCACAGCAACCTTAACTGTTTCAGCCGCCTTATTAGGCATATCAGCCACCAACAAAGCCCGCTTAATCCCCTTAGCCGCCGCCTTTGTATGATGGATCATATCGGCCATAGTAACAGGGAGAGTATTTTCATAACCCAAGACTACATTGCCAACGGAATCACCAACTAAGACAATATCAACTCCTGACTCATCAATAATTTTAGCCATGGGGTAATCGTAAGCAGTTAACATAGAAATCTTTCGGATCTTTGATCTCGAACCTGCCTGCCGGCGGGCAAGGTCTCGGATCTGATTTATTGTTACTTTTTCCATATCTTCCAAGAACCAATTTTAAAGGGGAAATTATCGGATTTGACTTTTTCAACTTTATAAAGCGAGAAGAGTTTTTCTTCTAGCTGGTCTTTAGTTAAAAAGCGAGTTAAAAAACCATTTTCTGCCAATGAGATTACGCCACTTTTTTCTGAAACCACAATCGCCAGCGCATCTGACAATTCAGAAATACCAACAGCAGCACGGTGTCTGGTTCCTAACCGCTTATCAAGCAAGCGGCTTTCTGATAAAGGCAACAAACAACTGGCAGCTAAAATTCGATCACCTTGAATTGCCACAGCCCCATCATGCAAGGGAGATCTGGGATTAAAGATACTAACCAACAACTCCGCTGAAAGCATGGCATCTAACCGCACACCTGATTCTAAATATTCGGTTAGCCCCATAGTCCGTTCCATAAGGATTAAGGCACCAACCTTGCTTTCAGACAACTGCTCTACAGCTCGTACCACATTGCGCACATAAAAACTGCCATGCGGCGCTGGCGCAAAACCAAGCGTCCCAAGAAGTTTACCCCGACCAAACCGCTCTAACGTTCTTCTTAACTCCGGCTGAAAAAGGACTACTAACATGACGGCAATAACAGCCACAAATTTATCAAAAAGCCAATTAATCGTATAAAGCCCTAAGATCTTGCCTGTTAAATAAATGAAAAGAATCAGGATTACCCCTCGAATTAAGGGGATTGCTCGAGTACCTTGCAACCACAACAGCACAAAGTAAAACATCACTGCCACAATGCTGATGTCAATAAAATCCATCCAGCGCAAGCCTAAAGGCAGTCCCCACATAAACTTTAATCTCCTTTAAATAATAACGTCATTTAAAATCAGATCTTCGTAACTCTCGCGGTTAATTATTAAAGTAGCATTACCCTCATTAAGCAGCACCATGGCCGGCCGGCCAACACGATTATAATTAGAGGCCATAGAATAGTTATAAGCCCCCGTACCAACCACAGCTAAAACATCACCAACCGCAACTTTAGGCAGCTTGATATCTTTAATTAAAATATCCCCTGATTCACAAAAACGGCCAGCGACCGTAACAACTTCTTCGGGTTTGATATTCGCCTTGTTGGCAATTTTAGCGTCATATTGTGCTTGATATAGGATGGGGCGTGGATTATCCGACATCCCACCATCAATAAAAATATATTTTTTGATCCGGGCAATTTCTTTAACTCCACCAATTGTATAAAGCGTTATTCCGGCATTACAAATTATTGACCTGCCTGGCTCTAAGATAAGCTTGATGGCTGCATCATCTTTCAATACTTGCGCTATTCTCTCTGCAAAAACAGCAATGGCAGCAGGGTTATCAGCATCAGTATAAGCTACCCCTACACCACCACCAATGTTTAATTCTGGCAACTGGTGTTTTTTAACCAGCGCCAGCAAGAGTTTAACTTCATCAACAAAGGGATCGACGTCAAAAATTTGCGAGCCGATATGGGCGTGAAGCCCCATTAAACTAATTGATTTACTACTTTTAGCTATCTTGACTGCTTCATCAACCTTATCCAAGGCAATGCCAAATTTAGAATTGATCTGACCGGTTTTAATATAATCATGAGTATGGGCTTCAATTTGTGGGTTGATGCGAAAAAGTATTTCGGCCCGTTTACCTAATTGCGTCGTCACCTCATCAAGATTTTCTAATTCCTGCAAATTATCAACAACAATTCTTCCCACCCCAACCGATACCGCTTCCCCCAACTCTTTCTTTGGTTTATTATTGCCATGAAAATAAATCTTTTTAGGATCACAACCGGCTTTTAAAGCAGTATAAATCTCTCCGCCAGAGGAACAGTCGAAACCCAGGCCTTCGGAGGCAACAATTTTTAGCAGTGCGGCCGTACACAAGGCTTTGGAAGCATAGATAACCTCTGTATTAGCATGATGTTTTTTAAAGGCATTAACATATTGCTGGCAGCGATCACGGATAGTTGCTTCGTCTAAAACATAAAGGGGAGTGCCAAATTCTTGAGCAACTTCCACCAAATCACAACCGCCGATTTCCAAATGACCAGCTTGATTTATTTTCGTTGTGACAGGCAAATTCTTCGTCATATTAAAGTTGATTATAACATAAGAAAAAATCGAAAACAAAATATCCCGATGCTCGCTTTGCTCAATCGGGATCCCGACATTCTATAATTATACATTAATGCCGTCGGGAAAATTTTATAGTATTTCTTAAGAAGAAAAAGGCTAGCTAACCATCATCAACTTATACTCAATCGCATCAACCAAAGCTAACCAACTGGCTTCAATTACGTTGGTCGAAACACCCACAGTTCCCCACGACCTGGTTTCATCGGCCGACTCAACTATAACGCGGACATTGGCAGCAGTTCCAGCCTGGCTATCCAAAACACGAACCTTATAATCAGTTAATTTAACAGTTTTTATCTCTGGATAGATGTTTTCCAAAACCTTGCGCAAAGCATTGTCTAGTGCATTAATTGGGCCATCACCATGTCCAGTAGCATCATACTCCCGGCCTTTGGTTTTCAATTTAACATGGGCAGAAACTTTGGTACCGGCAGCGCCTTTTTTGTGGGTTTCAATTTTAAATTCTTCCAGTTCAAAAGCTGGTTTAGCCAAACCCAAAGTTCGCTTGAGCAAAAGTTCAAAAGAAGCCTCTCCCTCTTCAAAAGAATAGCCCTGGTGTTCTAAATCTTTTAAAACCTTAATCAAGCCTTTAATTTCCGGCGAATCTTTCTTAAGATCAACCTTGTATTCTTTCGCCTTGACCAAAAGATTACTGACTCCAGATAATTCTGAAACAGTAACCCTTCTTTCGTTACCAACTGCTTCTGGCTTAATATGTTCGTAAGTTCCGGAATTCTTTGTCACGGCAGAGACATGAATACCCCCTTTATGAGAAAAAGCTGAACGGCCAACAAAGGGTTGGTGCGCAGATGGCGGCAGATTAGCTATCTCGGCAACGTGACGGGAAACTTCAGTTAAACTTTTTAACTGTTTATCAGTCACACAGTCAAGCCCCATCTTTAGCTTGAGGATAGGGATAATAGAGCAAAGATTAGCATTGCCGCAACGCTCTCCATAACCATTAATAGTACCTTGCACATGGATAACCCCGCAATTGACTGCCATGCCAGTGCAGGAGACAGCGCATTCAGAATCATTGTGGCAATGTATCCCCAAAGGTTTTTTTGTTTTGGTTTTTACCTCAATAACGATTTTTTGGACTTCGTATGAAAGACAGCCACCATTGGTATCGCACAAACATAAAACATCTGCCCCAGCCTCTTCAGCAACTTTTAAACACTTTAATGCGTATGCCTTGTTAGCTTTGTAACCGTCAAAAAAATGTTCAGCGTCGAAAATGACTTCCTTGCCGGCAGCCTTGGCATAAGCAATTGTATCTTTAATCATGGCCAGGTTCTCTTCCAAAGTAGTTTTCAAAGCATCAGTAACATGAAAATCCCAGCATTTGCCAAAGATGGAAACCGCAGGAGTTTCTGCTGCTAATAGAGTCTCGATATTTTTATCAGCTTCAACTTTTACGTTAGGCCGTCTGGTGGAAGAAAAGGCTACTATTTTGGCATTTTTTAAAGAGATATCCTTGATCGCCTTAAAAAATTCAATATCTTTGGGGTTTGAGCCTGGCCAACCACCTTCTATGTAATGAACCCCAAGCTCGTCTAAAAGTTTAGCGATTTTTAATTTGTCTTCAAGGGAAAAAGAGATTCCTTCAGTTTGGGCTCCATCACGGAGGGTCGTATCAAAAAGTGTTACTTGCATAGAAAAGATTATAACATAGAGAAATCTCAATTTAAAACAGAAAAAGACGAGAGGAGTTAAACGGAGGTACCATTAAAACAATCGCTGGTTGCTGCCACCCCTTCATCACATCCAGTTGCTGCGTTACCTGTGGGGTTACAACCAAGAACTGCACCACTGCCTCCTTCACAATCAGGATTATCCGGATTAGCCCCAGTTCCAACAATGGGTCTGTTGCGAAAGTAGTAAAAAAAGAAGCTTCCTGCCATTAGCGGTTAAATTTTCAGACGCTCCGCTAATAGTTTTGGGCTTTTAGTTCTCCCGGCTCATCGAAATTAGCCATTTTGGATACAC